>Ga0180007_10002604_pt1 | contig 21213 bp, 19 predicted proteins | sample MM_PC_MetaG_FD_121122 | JGI IMG/M metagenome (GOLD analysis project Ga0180007, IMG submission 121122) | Groundwater microbial communities from the Aspo Hard Rock Laboratory (HRL) deep subsurface site, Sweden - MM_PC_MetaG | ecosystem: Environmental > Aquatic > Deep subsurface > Groundwater... | reverse complement strand
CACGTAAAGCTTCTTGTTGCAGAAAATTACTTTAAAAATACAAAGATAAGAATCAAAAAAATAGATTCTATACTTATGCCTTATCTTACAATAGAATCTTATGAAAAAAATCTTTATTTAGAAAAACAATCACCTTCAAAAAATCTTTACGGACGAAACATATTTGAAGAGATATACCGGTTTAGTGAACGAGCAAAAATAGTTGCTCAAACAGAAGAATTTGATATAATACACGCTCATGACTGGATGACTTTTCGAGCAGGAATAAATGCCAAAAAAATATCCAACAAACCATTAGTGGTACATGTTCACGCAACCTCTTTTGACAGATCAGGTGGCACAAACATAAATCAGTATGTTTATGATATTGAAAGAAAAGGTATGCACGAAGCAGATAAAGTGATTGCTGTAAGTAACTATACAAAAACAATAATTGTAAGACACTACGGAGTATCACCAGACAAAGTGGAAGTTGTACATAACGCCGTAGATTTTTCAGAAGAACAAACTTATAGAATTGAAAAAACTGACAAAATAGTATTATTTCTAGGACGAATAACACTGCAAAAAGGACCGGATTACTTTATTGAAGCAGCAAAAAAAGTGCTTGAAAGAGACCCAAATGTCAAATTCGTAGTTGTTGGCAGTGGAGATATGGAACCAAAAATGATTGAAAAAACAGCAGAACTTGGAATATCAAAAAATATACTATTCGCAGGTTTTTTAACAGGCGAAGACGTTAGCAGAGCATATCAAATGGCAGATATATATGTAATGCCCTCTGTATCAGAACCATTTGGAATAACACCCCTAGAAGCCATGAAATCAGGAACACCAGTTATCATCTCAAAACAATCAGGAGTAAGTGAAGTAGTAGATCATTGCTTAAAAGTTGACTTTTGGGACACAGATGATATTGCTAGTAAAATACTTGCACTTTTATACTACGAAACACTGCACAAAACACTCAAAGAACATGGACAAATAGAAGTGAAAAAATTCAATTGGGACATACCCGCAGGGAAATGTTTAAAAATATACAATGATTTGTTAAAAAAATAAGGTGATTATATGAACGTATGCTTTTATTTTCAAGTACACCAGCCGTATCGTATGGGCAGGTATACTGTTTTTGATATAGGAAATCATTCAAACTATTTTGATGACCAGAAAAATGAAGAGATAATGAAAAAAGTCGCCAATAAGTGTTATCTGCCAACAAATAAACTCTTATTAAATCTTATAAAAAAGCATAAAGACAAGTTCAAAATATCATTTAGTATTTCAGGTGTTGCAATCGAGCAATTTGAAAAATATGCGCCGGAAGTGTTAGAATCTTTTAAAGAGCTTTCCAAAACCGGATGTGTTGAGTTCTTATCAGAAACATATTATCATTCATTATCATTTATGTTTTCAAAGGAAGAATTCAAAGAACAAGTACTTCTTCACAAAGAAAAAATAAAAGAATTATTTGATCAAGAACCAAAAGTGTTTAGAAACACAGAACTGATTTATAATAATGAATTGGCAAATTTTGTTGAAAAAATGGGTTTTGAAGGCATTCTTGCAGAAGGTGCAGATCGAATTCTTTCCTGGAGAAGTCCAAACTATGTTTATAAATCCAAAACCACAGATAATCTGAGATTGTTATTGAAAAATTATAGGTTAAGTGATGATCTTGCATTCAGATTTGGTGAAAAAACCTGGAATGAACACCCATTATTTATTGAAAAATTTGCATCATGGATTTCTGAAAATCAGGGTCATTCAGTAAATTTATTCATGGATTATGAAACCTTTGGAGAACACCAGTGGGAGCACACAGGCATTTTTCAATTTCTAGAAATATTACCAGAAGAATTTTTTAAGAGAGGAATAAATTTTGTTACACCTTCAGAACTTTTAAAACAAGAGCCAAAAGCAGAGCTTGATGTTCATAATTTTGTTTCTTGGGCTGACGAGGAAAGAGATCTTAGTGCGTGGCTTGGAAATAAGATGCAAGAAACAGCAATAAAAGAACTCTACCTTTTAGAATCTGCAATAAAAAAATCCAATAATCCAAAACTCTTAGAAGACTGGAGAAAATTAACCATCTCTGACCATTTTTATTATATGTGCACTAAATGGTTTAATGATGGGGACGTTCATAAATACTTTAATCCATACTCAACACCATATGATGCATTCATATTATTTATGAACGCTCTAAATGATATAATCATAAGACTTAAGCTAAGCCAAAAAGAGACTCCTCGCAATCCTAGTTTTAATTTAACAGACACTCCAAGCTCTATAATGGGTTAAAATTTAAGATTACATAGAAACATCAAACCAAAAATATCAAAAAATAAACATTAATACATAAAAAAGAGGTGAATTGTTGGGAATACCAGAACACGAACATTTCTATTTTGTACATGGTAAAAAGGCTGAAACTATTATAGATTTCAAAAACGCAATTAAAGATATGTCTGATAAAGAGTTTAAGCATCATGTTAACAAACAAAAGAATGATTTCGCCAAATGGATTTTGGAAGTTTTAAAAGAAGAATCCCTTGCAAAAGCCATAAGTTATTGTCATTCAAAAGAAGACGTGCTAAAAGCTATAAAAGAATATGAGCTAGATTTGAGTTTTAAATATCCCCTAGAGCAACTTGAAGCTTCAGAAGAATTCAAAAGATTCCTGGCAAAAGAATTTATATACGGGATGATTTTTGGACTAATATTAGGATTTATTTTATCAAGATTATTGATTTAGAAAAAACTAACAATTAACAAAACAACAATTAAAAAAGTGAAAGAAATGACTACAAAAAAAGCAAAAGCAGAATACTTGTTCGAAGCATCATGGGAAGTATGCAATAAGGTTGGAGGCATATATACTGTTGTGAAAAGCAAAGCTTATGTTATGAAACAACATTACAAAAATTATTTCTTAATAGGACCTTATTTTGAAGAAAAAGCAAGAGTCGGACTTGATTTGAAACACCCACCTGCAGAATTCAAACAAGCTTTTGATGAACTTGAAGAAGAAGGCATTAAATGTTATTATGGTGAATGGGACGCTGACGGCAGTCCAAACATAATACTAATAGATTTTAAAGCATTAATAAGCAAAAAAGATGAAATAAAATATTGGTTCTGGAATAATTACCAGATAGATTCTATAAACTCTCACTGGGATTTTGAAGAACCAATGCTTTGGTCTTGGGCCGTTGCAAGACTTCTTGAAAAAATATCTGCAAACATAAAGAATAGCTCTATCGTTGGACAGTTTCACGAATGGCTGGCAGGATTTCCAATACTTTATTTTAAAAAGAAACAAATCAACATAGCAACAGTTTTTACAACTCATGCAACAATTCTTGGCAGATCAGTTGCAGGATCAGGCGATGATCTTTATGGTGTGCTTGAGACTATGAATCCGCAAGATGAAGCTTATAAAAAAGGTGTTGCAGACAAGTTTCTCACAGAAAGAGCTTGTGCAAATAATGCAGACATATTCACAACTGTTTCAGAAATAACGGCAATAGAATCAGCAAAAATTCTTGGTCGAAAACCAGAAGTTATACTAAATAATGGTTTAACCCTTAGGAAGTTTCCAACAATCGAAGAAACGTCTGTTAAACATTTAACAACTCGAGACAAGATAAGGGAATTTTTAACATACCACTTTTTCCCTCACTACACCTTTGATTTAACCCACAACTTAACCTTTTTTATTGTTGGCAGATACGAGTTTAAGAACAAAGGCATTGATGTAATGATAGAAGCACTTGCAAAACTAAATGAAAAACTTAAAACTGAAAAAACAAAGAGAAACATCGCAGTTTTCTTTTGGATACCAATGGGCACAAAAGGTTTAAAAGTAGAAGTTTTTGAAAACAAGAACTATTATCGTCATATAAAAAATTATATTGATTGGCACTCTCAAGATATATTGAAGAGAATAGTTGAGGACATTGTTAGCAGTAAAACTCCATCGATATCAAGCATGTTCACTGAGGAGTTTCTGCAAGACCTTAAAAAAGATCTCATACAATTCAAAAGACAAGGCAATCCTTCAATTTGCACTCATTATATCTCTGATGAAAAAAATGATGTTTTGATAAAAAGCTTATATGATGCTGGACTTGACAACAAAGCTGATGATAAGGTTAAAGTCATAGTATATCCTGTTTATTTAGATGGAAATGATGGTATGATTAACCTTCCATATTATGATGCAATAGCTGGTTCGCATCTAGGGATTTTTCCTAGTTATTATGAGCCTTGGGGTTATACACCTGTAGAAACAGCTGCGATGGGTGTGTCAGCAGTAACAACTGATCTTGCAGGTTTTGGAAGATTTATTGAATCAAAAGTTCCAAAGAAACAAAAAGAAAAAGCTAAAGGAATTTATATTTTAAAAAGATATAATCGTTCAAAACAAGAAGTGGTTGATGATTTGTATAACATAATGTATGAATTCTCCCATTTAAATCATCAAGAACGAGTTCAGAATAAGATTGAAGCAAAAAACCTTGCTTCAACCGTTGATTGGAAATTCTTCGTTCAGAACTACGTTGATGCGCATAATAAAGCTTTGGTGAATTTGAACAAATGCAAAGCAAATAAAGAAATTTAAAATTCTTTTTTTATTTTTAAAAGAACTTTGTATGGGTCGGAAAGTATGATGCTTGACCTTGCAAACAGTTCCATACCACCAATGTCGGTGGTGTTCTTCGAAAGAGAGCCTCTATCAACGAGTCTTATAATTAATGGTAAACTCCAAGAGTTATCCATTGGTGGCAGATAAACACCCATATTAAAACTCTCAACACCCATGTTAAAATATGCTTGCAAAACCCTATAAATCGCTTCAGAACACTCTAAAAGGTTTTGTCCCATAATAATCACTTCTTTTTCTTTTTTAGCAGTGAGATTAACCATTATCTTGTTTTTACCATGTTCAAAACCCAGTCCTAAAGCCTTATGAACTTCATAAAAGTCTTCAAAATAATCGCTATTGTATAATTCTTTGTAAAAACTCGATGCGAATTTTAACAGTTCTATTTCACTGTAATGTCTTTTTTTCCCGACTAGAACCTGCATATGACCATGAATAAGACTTGCTCCTGCTTTCCACAAACAATTCCAAAGAATATACGGGTATTTATTTTGAGAATTTTTTTCATGCACTTTTTTTATCCATTTTTCAGCGACGTCCAAATAATCCTTTATTTCTTTTGGTTTAAAATGAAGAGGGTTGTGTTCTTTGAAAATAATAAGTCCATGTTCTGCATCATATTTCGCAACATTGCTGGCAGTAATTGATGCTTTGCCTTCAATTCTTCCAAATGTGTCTTCGGGTGTTTGGGTTTTTGGATTGCAAAATGGTCCGCCTCTCTTTTCTTCAATAATTTTTTTTACTTCACTTGTATGTTGAACGTCCGCAGGTATTTTTGTTCTAAGCTCATTATAAAGACTTGTTTCAAAGGTTAGTTTATTATCAATTCTCACAATTTTTTGTTTTTGAACTGCTTCTAATGACCCAAACTGGCTTATAACCCATGATTTCATCTCAGTCGGGATTTTCATTCTTCCAATGCTGGTTGTGAGTTCAAATATCCTTGAAAAAACCTCTTTTTTTTCTTTGGAAAGTTTCTTTACGTATTCAGAAATATTAGTTATGTTTTTCATAAAAGAATAATTCTTTTAAAGCATATAAATAGTTTTTGGTGTGAAAGGCTTCGTGTCAAATGTCTTCTTTTTCCAAAATCTTTATTAATAACTCTTCTTTTTCTATTCTCGATGCAAGTAATAATACCTTTAGCAGGGAGAGGAACGAGGCTTTTACCACATACGCACACTAAGGCTAAACCTCTTATTAGAGTTGCCGGAAAACCGGTTTTATCATACATTCTTGACCCGCTAAAAAAAGCAGGTGTAAAGGAAGTTATTTTTATTATAGGCTATTTAGGAGAACAAGTTAAGGATTTTGTTATGCGAAACTATGATTTTGATGCAAAATTCGTTGTTCAAAAAGAATTGAAAGGTCAAGCACATGCAATAAGACTTGCAGAAAAATTTGTTCATGAAGATGTTTTAATATGGTTTTCTGATACCATTTCTAATCCTGATTTAAAAAAATTGCAATCCACAAAAAATGATGGTTTGATTTTTGTTAAAGAACACCCAGACCCTGAACGGTTTGGAGTTGTTTTTCCAGATAAAAAAGGTATTGTGAAAAAAATAATTGAAAAGCCAAAGAATCCTTCTTCAAACCTAGTAAATATTGGACTATATTATGTTAAGAATCACAAACTTTTATTTAATTGCATTGATGAACTTATAAAGAGAGATATGCAGCTTAAAGGTGAGTTTTATCTTGTTGACGCTTTAAACCTGATGATTGGTTATGGCTCGAGATTTGATGCAAAAAAAGTGTCTTTTTGGGAGGATTGTGGAAAGCCTGAAACTCTTCTTCAGACAAATAGGTTCCTTTTGAAAACAGGTAGAAATAAACCTTTGAAAAGTAAAAATTCATTGATAATAGAACCAGTTCACATAGAAGATAATGTTTTAATTATGAATTCTATTATCGGTCCAAATGTTACTGTTGCAAGAAATTCAATTATTTCAAATTCCATTGTTAAAAACAGTTTGTTGGGTGAGAGCTCTTGTATTGAAGATGCTCAACTGGATGAATCAATTGTTGGCTCTTTTGCAAGAGTAAAGGGTTTTTATAAAAGATTAAATATTGGCGATCATTCAAAGATAATTCATGGCAGAGAATGAGAATAGTGCATAAGCTCGGTCATCGAGCTATAAAAAAAGAGGGTGAGGGTAGTTTTCTTCTCTCAAACAAGGCAGGAAGTTATTTGTCCTTGGGAACAAATCAAAATAGTTCATACTTTCAAGGATGGTGCTTTATAGATTCAAATATGGACTTGTTTAAAGTTGTTGAAAATATTTATTTAGAAAAAGAAGTGACTGTTTTAGAAAATCACTTTTCAAATATCAAAAGATTATCAGGAGATTCTTCAGAAACTTTTTTTCTCACATCAAAAGCCCTTTTGTATGAAGTTGATAATTATGAAGGGTTTATAAATCTGGAGTTAGACTTTAGAAACATCTATGATTTTGATGATAAAGGAAGAATTTATGATGTAACAAAGAAAGGAGATTATATAATAATTCATTACAAAAAACATTCAGATAGTTCTCTTATAAATATTCACAAACAATATTATTTAGTAATAAGAGGTGCTGACTCTTTTGAAAAAATTTGTGAGTGGACAAAAAAAAAATATTCTTATGATAAAAAAAGAAATGATCGTTATGAATTTCATATTTTTAAAGCCTTAAAAATATTCTGCCCTAATTCTTTAAAGTTAATATTTGCTCATGCGGACTCTGAAAAGAAAGCAATTGACAAATGTAAGTTTGCTTTTGATCACTTTGATTTTTTAAAGCAAACTTTAATTACTCACACAAAAAAGCTTTTGAAAAATGAAGACTTTGCCTATGATGCGGCTTTAAAATCATTAGATGATTTAACAGTTATATTGGGTGAAAAGAACAAAAAAGAGGGTGTTTTGGCTGGTTTTCCTTGGTTTTTTCAATTCTGGTCTCGTGATGAATTAATTTCTCTTAAGGCTTGGATTTTACAAGAACGTTATTCATATGTGAAAAAAAGACTTTTTGAATATTTAGATGAGATACAGTCTAATGGCAGACTTCCTAATCGCTTGCCGGAATCAAAATTAGATTCTGCAGATAGTATTGGCTGGCTTTTCAAGAGGTTTTATGATTTATTACAAACATTGTATGAAAAAAATCTTGTTAATGATTATTTTTCAGAAAAAGAATTAGAGCTTATAAAGCACAAACTCCATTTTTGTATTGAGGAACACATTTTATCTCACATGGAGAATTATCTTATTATTAACAAAGAAAAAGAAACATGGATGGATACATCTTTTAATGATGATGGAAGGGCTGGTGAACGAATTGAAATTCAAGCTTTGTTTCTAAATTTCTTTAAACTCATGAAGCTTATGTGTAAGCTTTTAGATCTTCCTTTTAAAGGATATAAGGATATTGAGAAAACCTTTGTGAAGAAAATTAAAAAAGTGTTTTTCAAAGAAGGAATGCTTCTTGATGGATATAATAATGGTTTTGATAAAACTGTAAGGCCTAATGTTTTCATAGCTTATTATGTTTATCCTGAATTATTAAGAAAATTTGAGTGGATGCTTGTATTCAAAAAAGCTATCAGAGCTTTATGGCTTGATTGGGGTGGTATTTCTTCAATTGACAAAAATAGTCCTTTATTTGTACCTTATCATTCTGGAACTGATAACAAGAGTTATCATAGGGGTGACAGTTGGTTTTTTATGAATTCATTGGTAGCAATTTCTATGCTTTCTCTTGACAAGCAGAAGTTTAAGTATTTTGTTGAAAAAATTATTTCTGCAAGCAAGGATGAAATACTGTTCTCAGGGTTTATCGGTCATCATGCAGAGATAAGTTCTGCTTTAGAAATGCGTTCTGAAGGATGTCTTTCTCAGGCTTGGAGTTCAGCTTTATTTTTAGAGTTAATGCATTGTTGGCAGAATCTTTAGAGTTTTATGCCTTGTTCTTTTATAGTGTTTAGAATAAGCTTAGTTTCTGTTCTTTCTACAAAATCAAATTTTTGAATTTTTTTTAGAAATTCATCCATGCTTCTTCTGTTTTTAAACTTTGCAAGAATTGTTGCATCGAAGTGTCCTGTATTATCATAAACAGCGTAGACATTGTTGTTTGCAGCAATCTTTTTTTCAATTTCAAATAGTTTTCCTTTAGCAACTCTTAAGTCTATAAGTACATGTATATCATAGCCTAATAAATCGTAGTCTATTTGTGCGCCATATCTTTCTATTATTTTTTCTTTTTCCAGTCTTTTTACTCGATGCATAACTGTTGCTGCAGACACAAGTATTTTTTTTGCAATCTGACGATATGAAAGTCTCGAATCATCAATTAAAACATTTAATATCTTTTTATCGGTTTCGTCTAATTTCATCTTAACATTTGTTTAAAAAACAATCTTTTTTTTCACAAAAAGTAAACAAATATTTAAATTTTCTCATTTTAAAGACTTTTTTGTTTAATTATTTTGCCAAAAAGTTATTAAAAGATTATGTTTTCAACATTTTATGCTACAAAAAAATATTTTTAATCCGAAAGAATTTAAACCCTGTAGGAATGAAAAAGATTTTATGACAATGCTTAAAGAAAATCCTGACATACAATTTGTCAGGTTTTGGTTTGCAGACCTTTTAGGAAATGTTCAATGTGAGTTTTCTGTACCTGTATATGAGATGAATGAAGACATGTTCAAACATGGAAAGGGTTATGATGGTAGTTCAGTTCTTGGACAGGCAAGAATAAATGAAAGCGATAAAATTGCTTTTCCAGATCCAAAAACTGCAAGAATACTGCCTTGGAAATACAAAGGAAAAACAAAAGGCGTAGATGTCGAATGGCGAGAAGCAGTTGTTTTTGCAGATATAAAAAATCCTGATGGAACTGATTATGAGGGTGATTGTAGAGCTGTGCTTAAAAAAACCCTTGAAAAAGCCAAATTAAAAATAGGTGCAGATAAAATTTATGTTGGACCAGAGCTGGAGTATTTTTTATTTGAATCTAATGGTTTTGGAAGACCAAAAATTGTTGATGAAAAACCTGTACTTCTAGATAGTGGAAGTTATTTTAAAACAGGCAGATTTGGCGAGATAAGAAAAGAGACACAGTTGTTGATGCAGATGATGGGTTATGAATTTGAGTATGATCATCATGAAGTGGCTCACTCACAACACGAAACAGATGTGCGATATCTTGACGCTTTAGAAATGGCCGACTTTATAATGTTATACAAGTATGTTGTTCGAAGAACTGCAAGAGAAGCAGGTCTCTTTGCAAGTTTCATGCCAAAGCCGATTGCTAAAATAAACGGTAGCGGTATGCATGTTCATCAGTCAATGTTTAATAAAGATATTAATCTTTTTTTTGATTCAAAAGATGAACATAAACTCTCTAAGATGGGAAAACAATACATGGCGGGTTTATTAACGCACATCCCAGAAATAACATCTGTTCTTAATTCATGGGTTAATTCTTACAAGCGACTCGTTCCAGGATATGAAGCTCCAGTATATATTTGTTGGGATCCTCAAAATCGTTCAAATCTAATCAGAAAACCTCAATATGCTCCAAATCTTGAAAAAGCTACAAGACTTGAACTTCGAAGTCCAGATCCTGCAGCAAATCCTTACTTGGCATTTGCAGTTATGATTAATGCAGGAATTAAAGGCATAATGAATAGTTATGATTTTCCAAGTCCAACCAAGGCAAATGTTTATGAAATGAATTCTTTTCAAAGGGCTGCAAAAGGAATACGAAGTCTTCCCAAAAATCTAGAAGAAGCACTAAAATTAACAGAACAAAGTGACATAGTAAAAGAAACTTTAGGAGAACATCTTTTTAAAAGTTTTATAGAGGACAGAAGAAAACATCTAGGAGAATACAAGGCTTCTTTAAAGAAGGTTTCTTTGATAAAACGATTAAAAAATAACGGTTACAAAACAGCAATATCGCCTTATGAGATAAATGAGCTTCTGCCAATACTATAATTTTTTAAATTAATCTTTTTTCTTTTTATTATATGAAGAAGGTTTTTTTTGAAAGAGCAATATTTCTTAACTGGTATTGTTCAAAACAAGACTGTGCTTTTTGCTATATGAGCACTTTGAAAGGAAAGGTTGACAAAGATAAATCTAGAAGGACTAGAGCGTCAATATTTGCAGAAGCGCTTATTTGTAAAAAGTTAAATTGGAAAATAGAATTCTTATCAGGAGGATACGATGCTCTTTTAAAGGAGGAGATTTTGGATATCTTAAAAAACATTTATTCTATAACAAAAGAAAAGCAATGGTTAAACATCGGTGTTTTAACAAAAGAAGACCTCCTATTATTTGAACCTTACATAAAGGGCGTGGCAGGAACAGTTGAGTGTATAAATTCTTCTCTGAGAGAAAAACTTTGTCCATCAAAACCACTAAATGAGATTACTGAGATGTTTAAGATTTGCGATGAGTTTGGGCTTCAAAAAGCGATGACGATAATAATTGGTCTTGGAGAAACAAAAAATGATATTCCTAAACTTTTAGATTTTATAAAAAAATATTTTGTGAATAGAGTAACATTTTATGCATTAAAACCACAAGAAGGAACTATTTTTAAGAAAGGTCCGACCACAAAGTATTATGTTGAGTGGATAAAAAGAACGAGAGTTGCATTTCCAAAACTTCAAATAATTGCAGGTACATGGTCAAATAGACTTGGAGAGGTAAAAGACTTGTTGCTTTCTGGTGCTGATAATATAACAAAACTTCCTGCAATAAAAATTTTGAATTCAAAAAAAGCAAAAGAACTCGTTTTTCAAGTTGAGTCTGCAAATAGGACTTTTGAAAGTAAGTTTTACAACATACCAAAAATTGATTGGAATAACGAAATAGATAAACTATTTATTGATGAAAATTTAAAGGATGATATTAAGAAGAAAATGCAGTATTACACTAAATCGCTTTAAAAAATCATAATTCTTCAGTATAAAATTTTATACCCACAAAAAGTATTGCTAGAATTAAAGGTCCGAGAATTATCCCAATAAGACCAAATAGTTTTAAACCTCCGAAGAGTCCTATCAATGCAACTAGTGGATGAATTTTTGATTTTGCACTCACCAGTTTTGGTTTCAACAAATTATCAATGTTTATTAGTATTACAAAACCAAAAATTAATAGTATTATTCCCTGAACTGTTCTTCCAATAGCAAGTTGTATTAATGCTGTGGGAAGCCAAATAATTGGTGTTCCAAGAACTGGTATGAATGCTAGAATCATCATTATAAAACCCCAAAAAACAGCTCCTGGTATTCCTAATATTAGAAATGCAATTGTGCCTAGAGCTCCTTGGATGAATGATGTTAAGAATTGACCATAGATAACTCCTTTTGTAACATTTGCAGTTTCCATAAACAACCTTTCTTTTGCTTCATTTTTTAAAGGCAAGATGTTTTTTACAAGTAAAACCCAGTTGTTTCCTTCTTTAAATCCATAAAACATCACAAAAAACATTATGAAAAGACCTAAAATGATATCTGCAACCGAACCTATAAATCCTGGCGCTGATCGAATTATTCCATCCCTTATTTTTAGAATGGTTGTTTGAAAGTAATAATCAATGTTTATATCTTTTTTAAAAATAAAATCAATATATCCCACCATTTTATTAAAATCGATGTTGTTTACATTGTTATAAGCAGAATAGCTTTGTTGCACGAGAGAATTTATTATAAAAAATAATGGTATGATAATGATTATTAAAATAATTAATATCATCAACCAAGCACAAACATTCTTGTTTTTTATCTTCTTGTTTAAAAATCTGTAAAGAGGATAAAAACCAAATATTAGAACAAACGCAAAAACAATGTATGCAAGAAAATCTTTTACAATAAAAAAACTTAAGGTTAATATTATTAAGGATACTATTATCAGCCAATATCTGGTGATTTTTTCTTTTTCCATTAATTTTAATACTCTTTTTTATTGTTTATAAATTTTATGTAAATAAAATTTTTATCCAAAAATCTTTTGGTTTTTGATTATATAAATTTTATGTAAATAAAATTTTTATCCAAAAATCTTTTGGTTTTTGATTATATAAATTTTATGATACTAAGAATTAAGAATAATCATTCATATCTCAAGGCATCGATGGGATTCATTTTGGAGGCTTGTTTTGCAGGCATTGTTCCTGCAATTGCACCAAGGAGAAAACTGAATAGTAACGATCCAAGAATCAAATACCATGGAAAATGTGCTTGTAAAATATTTGAGTTCATTGCAGCTTTGGCTATGACTTCAACTGCTTTTCCAATTCCAACACCAATAAATATACCTATTAGTCCCCCTACAAGTCCAAGCATTCCTGATTCTATTAAAAAAATTGTTAGTATGTCTGAGTTTCTTGCACCTATTGCTTTCATGATTCCTATCTCTCCTGTTCTTTCTAATACTGCTGTGTACATAGTATTTGTTATTCCCACTGCTCCAACAACAATACTAATTGCAGCAATACTAATAACTAATATTTGAACAGTTGTTAATATGCGTGTGAACGATTCAATAACATCTGCAGCAATTTCTATAGTGAAATCTTCTTCTCCCTCATCTACGTTGTGCTCTTTTCTTAAAGCTTTTTCTAATTTTCCAAGCACTTCTGTGGGTTCATAATTATCATCAACTTTTGCAAAAATATTAGAAGGATTTTCTCTTTCAAACAAGTCTTCAGCAGTTTTTTTTGAAATTCTTATTACTGTATCAAACATAGATGAATCGGATTTTTTTTGAATTCCAACAACATTAAACTTGTAATTATCAACATATATACTATTCCCAACCTGAATTGGTTTATCAAAAAGATCATTTGCAATTCTGTTTCCAAGTATCACCTCTCTTGTAGCGCCGGTTTTGATTTGCCTACCATATTCAACTTCCGCTAAACCCATTTCTTCCATGTATCGGAGAGTTTTTGTATCATCATCAAAAGCCATTAAAGCAACATATTCAATTTCTTTGTTAAATTCCAGTTCAACATATGCTGCTATTGGTCCTGTTGCAAACTCAACACCTTTAACATTTCTGACAGCTTCAACATCACTACTATAAAGAATTCCACTTCCCAGATTTTCTGAAAGAGGACCTGCAATTGCACCACCTGGTGAGATAGATATTCTATTAGCCCCTATTTTTCCAAATTGTGAAGTTATGGCTTTTTGCATACCACTTCCTAAACTTATAAGAGCTACAACTGCAGCAATACCAATAAAAATACCTATCATCGTAAGCCATGATCTAAGTTTTCGATTAAAAATATTTTTTATGGCTACTTTAAAATAATCTTTTATCATTTTGATCTTAAAGCGTTTACAGGGTGCATTTTTGAAGCTTGTCTTGCAGGCATTGTTCCAGAGACCGCTCCAATTACGAATGCGAATGCGAGTGATCCTAATATGAGTCCAACAGTTATTTCAGGAGTTATATAATCAATTAAAAGGGCTGTTTTTACGATTACTTCAACTAATTTTCCAATTCCAACACCAATTAATACACCTATTAAACCACCCATCATTCCAAGTATTCCTGATTCGATTAAAAATATTGTTAGTATGTCTGAGTTTTTTGCACCTATTGCTTTCATGATTCCTATCTCTCCTGTTCTTTCTAATACTGCTGTGTACATCGTGTTTGTTATTCCCACTGCTCCAACAACAATACTAATTGCAGCAATACCGATAAGTGCCACGGTAACAATGTTTAGAACTGTGTTAAAACTCTCTATTAACTGGGCAGATGTTTGAACGTTAAAGTTTTCATCCCCTTCACGAACACCTTTTTCTCTTCTTAAAGTTTTCATTATGTCTGCAGCCACTCTGTCCTGGTCTGCATTAAATGATGTTTTGGCCATTATATAATCAAGGTTTTCTCCTTCCCCAAAAATCTCTTTTTCTGTTTCTAAAGGTATATACATTGTTTGATCATCCTGCGGGTTTCCCATAGATTCTAAGATTCCTACAACCTTAAAGTCTATGCCGTCAATTTTTATTGTATTTCGAAGATCAACTTCTTTATCAAAGGTCAATCCTTTTGCAATTTGTGCACCGATTAATATTTTGTATTTATCGCTTGACTCTAATTCTCGTCCTTTCGCAACCTTGAAATTTTGCATCTCAAATAATAATTTTTTTTCTTCAGGATCAGTTGAAATTCCTATAACCCATGAATATTTTGATATATCTTTAAATTCTATTCTTGCAATTTTATAGTTCATGCCTGCAGCAGTTTCTACTCCTTTAACTTTTTTTATTAGTTCTAAATCATAATCTGACAAAACATTTTTTAAAGAACCAGGGGTTGAAAAGAAGCCTTTTCCTGGTTGTACAAATAGTTTATCTGTACCCATTTTTTCAAATTCATCAATAAGGGCTTTTTCAAATCCATTTCCAAGACTTACTAGTGTAAAAACAGCAGCTATACCTATAAATATACCAACCATTGTAAGCCATGACCGAAGTCTCCTTCTGGAGATGTTTCGGCATGCTATAAGAAAAAAATCAAAAAACATTTTTTTTAGGCTTTAAGCGTTGCTCTCTTTTTTCTTTTTCTTTTTTCTGTTTCTGTATATAAAGAATCCAACTACAACTACAACGATTATTATAATCCATATTCCGCCTTTACTTTTTTCCTGACCAAGTTCTTCTGCAGTTCGAACTTTTAGGTTTACTGATAAACTTTCAGAGTAGGGATTGTTGTTTGTGTCTTTATATTCTAGTTCTAGCGGTATCTTAATCTCACCTGTTTTTTTCAGTTTTATCTTATACTCAACTGTTTCAAAATCATCAGAATCAAGATTTCCTATGTATTCTTCTGAAGATGAAGACATTATTTCAAAATCATCTGTTTCTGTAAGCTTTAAGTTTAAGAATTTCAAATCGCTTAATCCTTTATTTACAACCTTTAGAGTTATTGTTCCAACCATCTGACTTCTTAGAAGGTCTGTTCCATCAACAGTAACTTTTATGTCAGGTTCACTGTTTACAACAACGCCAATTAATTCAGATTTCGAATAACTGTTTCCAACATTATCATAATAGGATATGTCTAGTGGTATTTTGTAAACATTTGCTTCTGCTCCCGGAAGAGCTATTATTTCATATTCTAACTCTTGTTTTTGTCTTTCTTTTATTTGGTAAATATTTTTTTCTGTTGCAGAATTGTGTGGTGCAAATGGTAGTGTTGTTGAAGAAAGATCTATTTGTGCGCTTATATCACTAATATATGAGTCCGAAGGATTACTGAGAGTTATTTTTATAGTCCCTGCTTTTCCAGGAGTAATTTCTGATGGCTCTATTGAAATTGACTCAATTGATAAAATAGCATCTTGCGTTTGAACACTGATTGCTAATTTTTGTTCAGTCCATTTTGTTTGTTGTTCGTCAATGTTGTATCTTACTCTAAGATAATTCGTGCCTTCCACTGCATTTTTATCCACTCTCATTGTGAATTCTGCAGTGTAAAAACTTTGTCCACCAATAATTCCTATTTGTTCTTTGCTCTTTCTACCATCATCTATACTAAAAGGGTATTCTGGCAAGACTTCTAAAGCAACATTTTTTGCTTGTCCGTTTCCTGAATTTTCAAGTTTTATATATGCTTTAACATAATTTCCAGGTGTTGATGGTTGTGGTTCATATTTCATTAGTGTTGCAGACAGATATGATTGTTCTGTTGCTGAAACTAATCCTATTGTTAAAACCAGTATAATTATTATAAACATGGTTTTTAATAACTCAATTTTTGTAGTTCTCATTTTTTTTACCTCTATAAGTTTTTTACAATCGAGCCGTCTTTTAAGAATTCAATTCTTTCGGCTTGTTCTGCAATCTTTTTGTCATGTGTGACCATTACAATTGTTGTTCCTTTTTCTTTGTGGAGTTTTTTTAAAAAATCAAGCACTCTTTCTCCTGTTGTGCTGTCTAAGTTTCCTGTGGGTTCATCTGCGAGAATCACATCTGGACTATTTGAAAGTGATCTTGCAATAGCAACTCTTTGTTGTTGACCTCCACTCAGTTCATTTGGTCTGTGATCCATACGATCTTTTAGCTCTACAAGACCCAGTAATTCCTCAGATTTTTTTTCTCTTTCTTCTCTTGGAATACCTTGAAATGTCATTGGTAGCATTATGTTTTCTTTTGCAGTAAGTGTGTTTAGTAAGTTGAATTTTTGAAATATAAACCCTATTTTTTTACCTCTTATTTGAGCCAAGTCTGATTCGTGAAGTGTTGATATGTCTCTTCCTAAGAGTTTTATTTCTCCTTTGGTTGGGATGTCAAGACAGCCTATCATGTTCATGGCGGTGCTTTTTCCACTTCCTGAAGGTCCCATGATTGCTAAAAATTCTCCTTTCTTAACTTTTAAACTCATTCCCCTGAGTGCATGTACTTCTACGGTTCCCATTTTATATGTTTTCCAGACGTTGTCTAATTCAATTATGATTTCTTTGGTCATTTTATTTTTTCTAGTTCATCGTTTGTTCTTTTTAATAGTTTATTAATTTTTTCCCATTCTTTTTTAACTTTTCCAGTTACCACCAATTCTGACATTAATTCTTTTAACCTTGTCATTTCTGGAGGGGGGTTTTCAATATCTATTTTTCCTTCTTTCATTAGATTTATTGCTTTTTGTTGAAATTTTCCAAGTTTTTGTTTATATATGGTCATGTATGTTTTCATTACTTCATCAACTTTTGTTAGAAGCTCGGCTTTCTTTTCAGAAATTTTTTTGAGTTCTTCTTTTCCTATTATTGTTAAAGCATACATTTTTTTGTTTTCTTTTACTTTGAATTCTACAATCTTTTCTTTTGTTAATTGTTCAAGAAGAGGATACATCGAGCCGCAACTAGGTTTCCATCCAGTATTTTTAGATATGAACTTTGTTAATCCATAACCTGATTTTTCACCTTCATCGAGTGCTTTTATAACAAGCATTCGCAAGTGGCCCCTTATCATTTTATTTTTATAAAATTTTAATATATTTAAAAGTATCGATTTCGATATATCTTTTTCGATATATTGGGTTCGATATCTTGTCTTGTTTTTTCCTATTTTTTTCAATTGTCATATTTCATTTTTGGAAACATTTTTAAACTTATAATACCATCAACTGTTTTGAGGTGAGAATTTGGTTGACCCTTGGAATTTCCTATCAGATGTTCCGCCGGAAAAAAGCTTTTGGTTTTGTAATGGCACTGTTGTAAGAAATATCTATGAGCTTGTAAATGAAATTGAATTCATGAAGATTTGGGATTTTGTTTATCATGTTAATCAGGACAATCGAAAAAACGATTTTGCCAAATGGGTGAGAGATGTTTTAGGAGATCACGCGCTTGCATTAAAGCTTGAAAAAATTCTTGATAGAAAAAAATATTCTGAAGTGATCAGAAAGAGAATAAAAGAGTTTGAATAAATTTTAACATACAGATTCACAATAATCACAATCAAATCTTTTCAGGACACTACAAGTTTTTTTTAAACCCTGTTCATCAATAAAAGTACAACATTCCTTTAAATCTACTTTTTGTATTTCAAAATTATCACTGGAAGCATCAGAACCATAAATTGCTTGACCAGTCAAAGAACTATTCTTTTCACACCCAATCAGTAAAATCATCAAAAAGAAGATTGTTATAATAATTATTTTTTTCATTATTTAAAAGTAATATTGATTTTTATTTAAAATTATTCTTTTTTCATACAAAAGCATTAGTACATTATTCCAACAACAACCCATTTAATCTGTGAAAATCGGACAGATTCAGGATCTGGAACCCCTACATTGTCTCCTTTCATCACAAAAAACCAACCATCTTCATCTTTTCCTTTTGAAACAACTCTGTGAAGAATTAAATTACTAGTTAATTGAGACTCATAAGCCACAATGTCACCAATTCTTATATCACTCTCATTTTGAGGTTTGATTTGAATAATATGAGTGTTTTTGTCAATTGTTGGTTCTAAAGAATGCGTATCAGTAACCTTTGCAATAACTGCATCATTTATATTAATAATTATTTTGTCATCTTGAACTTGAATCTGCTCTTCAGATATCCAATCAGAAGGACTGGCTTTTCTGCTGGGTAAATCTAAAAATTCTTTTAATCTCTCAATAAACGTGTTAGTTTGAGCTTTTTGATATGTTAATTCTTCTTGAAGTTTCGTAATATTTTCTCTTAACTCCAAATTTTGATTATTCATTTCTTCAATAAAATCATTTTGAACAATTTTTTCATACTCTTTTTCATAGTCTAAACTAATTTCTTCAACACAAGCAGAAAGCAAAAATAACATTAAAATTAACAACATAAATCTCTTCATAATAAACAACAGAGTTTTTTTGTTATTTAAATTTATCTTTTTAAAAAGCTTAATTTCAAGTAAAACTTTTTAATGAAAAAAAGATTTTCAGAATTGATTATAGTAAACATTTAGTTAAACTATTAAAAGAGATTCTTTATTCTATTACTATATGGAACTTTACGAATGGCAAAAAGAAGCTTATGAAGAATTAAAAAAACATGATTTTAAAGGAGTTGTAAAAGTTGCTTCTGGGAAAGGAAAAACAGTTCTTGCAATAAGAATAATAAAAGATGTTTTAGAAGAGGATAAAAATAATAAAGCGTTAGTTGTGGTTCCGACCATAAACTTAATGTATCAATGGCGAAATGAAATAAAAAAGTTCTTGCCAAACATTTCTTCATCTTTTTATTTTGGAGGAAAAAAGGATTTAAGTGGACGAATAGTGTTGTCTGTAATAAATACTGCATCAAAACTTGAATTTAATACACCCTTTACAATAAAAATACTTGATGAAATACACCATTATGGTTCAGAACTATACACGGGAATTTTTTCTCTTCAAACAGACCACACAATTGGTCTTAGTGCAACACCAGAAAGAGAAGATGAAGGAGACTTGGCCATAAGGTATGGCGCGGGAAAGATTGTTTATAGTTTGAGTAATGTTGAAGAATTAAAAGAAAGATTTCACCTTTGCAATATTAGAGTTTCTTTGGAATTGACAGAATATCAGAGGTACATGGATTTGCAAAGAGAATATTATCAGCTGCTACGAATGGCGGCCATAGATGTAAGAAAAGTAACTGTTATGGCAAAGAGAGGAAACAAATTTGCTTTAAGAATATTAAAGATTTGGTCTCAGCAGGCAAAGATGAGACATACTGCAAAAAATAAAATCGATGTTATAAAAACAATTGTTAATCTGGAAAAAGACAAAAAAATAATTATCTTTAGCGAGAGCATAGAATTCTCTGAAACAATAGGTGACGTTTTAGGTGCCATAGTTGTTCATAGTCAAATGTCAAAAAAAGAGGTCATTGAAAGATTAGAGGATTTCAGAAAAAGAAAATCTGCAGTTCTTGTTGCTCCAAGATTAATAGATGAAGGATATGATGTTCCAGATGCAAATATTGCAATTGTTGCAAGCTTTACAAGATCAAGCAGACAGATGATACAAAGAGATGGAAGAGTACTTAGAAGAAAAGATTTTGTTCGAAGATACACTTTAATAATTGAAAGTGTGGAAGAAGAAAAATTCTTTTCAATAATAAGAAAAACAAATATGATTGATTTGGCAAAAGATGGTCTTTGGTTAAGGTTTACACAAGGATTTATTGATGATTCTGATTGTAAAAAACTTTTTGAAGAGTACTTGGAAAACGATGAGCCATACGAGGACTGGTTAAAACAAAAACTTAACCTTTATAACTTATCAGGTCAAATCGATGTTGGTTTTTACCACGCACATAGTATTGCCATTGAACGATTAAAAATAGAATTTCCTAATCGATGGTCAATACTTAAGAGTCCTGAGAAGAAAAAGAAACTGCTTTTTTCTACAGGTTATTCAAAGGAAGAACAAATAAAATTAAAAGACCAATTAAGAAAAATCAATGCAAAACTCCTTTTACCGGATGAAATATTTTTAGCACTCATGCGTTTTATCGAAAGCGAAGAGTTCGAATTAGATGATGAATCAAGAGAATACTTCAAAAATGTTGCAAGCGAAGAACGAAGAAAATACTGGCCAGAAGAATTGTTTGAAGCAGTAAGTGATTTGGTTGAAAAGATATAAAAAGCCTCCGATGGGAATTGCACCCACGACCTGCAGATAACTTGATTTTTGTTTACAAGTCTGCCGCAATAGCTACTATGCTACGGAGGCAATGAAATTGCCGACGTCCAAAAATCTTCTGATTTTTGTTACGGAGGCGAGTTTTACGAGCCTTCACTCAAAAAGCTCTGCTTTTTGTTTGCGGAGGCAACTGATTGCGATTAGTTGACGTGCAACCATAATTGCTATATAAATTAATCTTAATAGCACGATAAAAGAAAAAAGTTCGTTTTAAATAATTTTCTATAATGCTGCTGTGTCGGATAATTCTTTGTAATAATTCTTCTAAAAACTTGTTTTTTGATTATTTTTGGTTGGAAAAATTGTTTTTGCATGGCTTTAGCTATGCATTCATTCTTTTTTTTGCGTATTT
>Ga0180007_10002603_pt1 | contig 21215 bp, 19 predicted proteins | sample MM_PC_MetaG_FD_121122 | JGI IMG/M metagenome (GOLD analysis project Ga0180007, IMG submission 121122) | Groundwater microbial communities from the Aspo Hard Rock Laboratory (HRL) deep subsurface site, Sweden - MM_PC_MetaG | ecosystem: Environmental > Aquatic > Deep subsurface > Groundwater... | reverse complement strand
TTATCTACCTGCTTATCAGGAAACCGTAACACTTTCCATTTCCAACTTACCATAGGTTTTATTTTTGGATTAAACACCATTCTATAAAAAATACCCGAAGCAGTGCTATCGCTATACGCCGAAAGATAACTATCGGTATTCTTTACTTCTACCGAATATATAACTCTGCCCTTAAAAACTTTCTCATCCCACTCATCTAAAGCATTCTGCCCCTGAAAGGGAAACCATTTAGGCAGTTGGATAGCTAAAGCGCCGGCAGAACAAATAATTCCTAAAATAAAAATTCCTAATATTACTTTCTTTTTCATGTAAAATAAATTTATTTCACTTTCTTCAGTCTTCTGTCTTCTGTCTTTCAAAAATGATACTTAACTCCCGCGCAATACCGCCAATGATAAACATCTAAAGTCGCTGCCCCGCCAGTATTACCATAAAGATAAGCGATTTCGCCGCCTAAAGAAAGATTGTCCCTGAACTCATATCCAACAGTTAAATCATGGGCGTTACTATCATAGATCTATCGGCTTTATCCTGATTACAACTATTATACAATATTACATTGCCGTATCATCTTCGTCAATAAATATTGCTACTTTATTCCGATAATTTTTTTGCGAATTTATATATTTCCTTAAAAGAATTTTTATGATATAAATATAGTCTATGGACACAGAAACCCCTATGCTTAAACAATATCATCAGATAAAAACAAAACACCAAAACTGTGTACTTTTTTTTCGTCTTGGCGATTTTTATGAAATGTTTTACGATGACGCGAAAAATGCCTCGCGCATCCTAGATTTAGTACTTACATCTCGAGGTTCGGGAAAATCGGGAAAAGTGCCCATGTGCGGAATTCCTCACCACGCCGCGGATAACTATATCAGCCGCCTTATTAAGGCCGGACTTAAAGTGGCTATTTGTGAACAAACCGAAGACCCCTCTACCGCTAAAGGCATCGTAAAACGTGATGTTGTCCGCGTTATTACTTCCGGCACTTTCATTGATGAAAACACCCATACCTGCCGATACATTCTTAGCCTAGCGCCTAATAAAAAAGGCGTAGGCATATCCTTTACCGACTCATCAAGCGGGACTATCCATACAAATCAGTATAGCGATATAAACAAAGCTTTTGATTTAATCGCCCGCCTTTCCATTTATGAATGCGTATATCCGCAAAACGAAGAAAATACCATCAAACAAATATTCGCGAACCCTATCTTAAAACCTAAAAATATCACTCTGAGCCCTTACGATGACTGGTGTTTTAACTCTGAAATGTCACAAAAGTCACTCTGCCAACATTTCTCTACCCACTCATTAAAAGGATTTGCCATAGACGATATGCCTTACGCTATATCCAGCGCCGGCGCGTTACTGGAATATTTAAAACAAATGAATCGGAAACCGATGCGCCATATAGATAAAATATCTCTTTATACCGACGATGATTACGTATTTTTATCGCCAGCAGCTGTCGGCGGTCTAAATTTAGATGAACTTATAAAAACTATTGATTACACAATAACTTCTTTGGGAAAACGAAAAATTCATCACTGGATGTACCATCCTTTAAAATCACACCCTAAAATCATACAGCGCCAAGAAGCGATAACTTTACTTAAAGATAACACCTCTACCGCGGAAGAGCTAAAAAATCTTCTGCGCAACATGCCTGACATAGAAAAAAATATTTCCCGACTCAGCTGCGGATATACTCACGCTAAAGATTTTCTTGCTTTACGTAACGCCCTTATCCGCATTCCTCTCCTACAAAAGACTATCTCTTCACTAAAAACACAAAACGCCTTGTTTTCCATAAAAGATATCCCTCAATTACGCGGTCTTTTAGAAACCGCGATAAATCCTGAGGTTCCTCTTTCAAAGCCAGAAGGAAAAACCATACGGCCCGGATTTAATTCCGAACTTGATTCTTTACGCCAAATCCAAAACAATCACCGCGACTGGCTTAAAAATATGCAAACAGAAGAAATCAAACGCACAAAAATAAATTCATTAAAAATAGGATATAACAGAGTGTTCGGCTACTACATCGAAATAAGCAAAGCAAACATGCACCTCGCCCCAACTGATTACATAAGAAAACAAACTCTTGCCAACGCCGAACGCTTTATAACCCCGCAATTAAAAGAGTTTGAAGAAAAAATGCTTACGGCGCAAGAAAAAGTTTTAAAAATAGAATCCCAACTCCTAGAAGAAATCCTTACTACGATATTAAATAACTCTAAAACTCTACACGAATTTAGCACGAACATCGCGACAATTGACGCGATATACTCATTAAGCGTACTGGCACAAAAAAACGGATACATAAAACCCCAAATAACTGAAAAGTATGAAATTATTATAAAAGAAGGCCGCCACCCTACTGTGGAGGAAATATCGCCTGACCCTTTTATTCCTAACAATACCTTGCTTGATCGCGAAAAAAACCATATGCTTATAATAACCGGACCCAACATGGCCGGTAAATCTACTTACATACGCCAAACTGCGGTTTTGGTAATTTTAGCCCAAATGGGTTCATTTATTCCCGCCCAAAGCGCCCAAATCGGCATAGTGGACAAAATATTTACCCGAATAGGCGCCCACGATATGATAAGTAAAGGGCAAAGTACGTTTATGGTTGAGATGAGTGAAACAGCTCAAATTCTTAACAACCTCTCACCTCGCAGTCTTATTATCCTTGATGAAATCGGTCGCGGAACAAGTACTTACGACGGGTTAAGCCTTGCCTGGGCGATAACTGAACATCTGCATAAACATAAAGTACGCACACTCTTTGCCACACATTTTCATGAACTCGTTGTTTTAGCTACAGAATTTGAGGGAATAAAAAACTATAACGTAGCCGTGAAAGAATGGAAAGACGAAATTGTTTTTTTACATAAAATCATTCCCGGAGGAACAGATGATAGTTACGGCATATATGTAGCAAAACTAGCCGGTATCCCTAAAGTAGTTATCGCGCGGGCGAAAAAAATATTAAGCAACTTAGAAATCCAAGGTCACCTGCGGGAAAAAGCACCTGGCAAAGAAGAAAAACAGCTATCGCTGTTTTCGCGGACGACTACTGATCCCATTACGGAAAAAATTAAATCAGAAATTGATCTTTTGGATATAAATTCAATTACGCCGATAGAGGCGTTGAATAAAATTGGTGAATGGAAAAAAATAATTAAAAACATATAATAATCCAGGGGAATTTATTCTTTTTCCTTGACCCCTGACCCTTGACCCTGGACCCTATTAAAAATTTATGTCAAACGTACACATACTACCCGATGACGTAATCAGTAAAATCGCCGCCGGCGAAGTGATTGAACGACCGGCGTCTGTGGTAAAAGAACTCATAGAAAACTCACTGGACGCCGGATCAAACAGCATAGAACTGCATATAAAAGGCGTCGGTAAAAATCTTATCCACATCAAAGATACAGGAACTGGAATTGCTCATGATGACATTGAGAAAATTTTCTTAAGACATTCCACTAGTAAAATAAGTAATGTCGCTGACCTATATTCCATTAATTCTTTAGGATTCCGCGGTGAAGCCCTTTACAGTATTGCCGCTATAGCTGACGTTACTTTACGTAGTAAAACCGCCAATAGTGATACGGGATGGCAAATTCACTTGCGCGGCGGAAAAAAAGAACAAATCCGGCCTATAAATATGGGGGTTGGCACAGAAATAGAAATAAGAGAATTATTTTTTAATACCCCCGCGCGGAAAAAATTCCTTAAATCTAATTCTACCGAACTAAATCAAATCCTTACCATATTTATTCCTTACACTATACTACATTATAACCGCGGATTTCTCCTTACCCACAACGACAGAACACTTCTAGATTTAGGCGCTACAAACAATATAACCTCGCGCATCTGTAAAGTACTCAATCTAAAAGAAAAACATCTGATAACCTCCCAACAAACTATCCCTGAAAAAAACATAACTACTAAACTCTATCTTGGCGACATAAATATTCAACGAGCAAGAAAAGATATGCAATTTATCTTTGTAAACAATCGCCCCGTAGCAAACCGCGCTATAAATTTTAATATAAATCAGGCATACCGCCGGCTTATGCCACGGGAAACTTATCCTTTCTTTTTAGTTAATTTAACTGTGCCGAAAGAAGATGTTGACGTAAACGCCCACCCTACAAAAAAAGAAGTAAAAATAAAAGATGAATATAGTATTACCTCTTTACTTCGCGCTCTTTGTGAGAAAACGATTATGTCAGGAAGCGCGGCTAAACAAATAAAAGAAATTCCTGTTACAGAATTTTCTTTACAGGAGGACGCCCCTGGAGAATACTCGGGATTTGCTTCGGTCACAAGACCTGCGCCTACACCATTAGAGGAAACAACCAAACAATACGTATTAGGAGATGCTGTCTTTGTCCCCACCAATATAGTAAAAGAAGAAAATATTTTTATTAAACCCGCCAACACTTTAAAAAATAATCTATCCACTGCCGCCTATATCGGTGCCTTCATGAAAAAGTATCTGCTTTTCCAAACGAAAAATTCTCTTCTTATAATAGATCAGCACGCCGCCCAGGAACGCATTACTTACAAACAACTAATAAATCAAATTGCCGCCGGTAAAGTAGAAGTCCAACATCTTCTAGCTCCTATATTAATAAAACCTTCTCCGCAAGAAATGTTAGTATGGGAAGTAATAAAAGATAAGCTGGAAGACCTAGGTCTATCAACAACTCTCTGGGATAACGAAACCCTGGCTTTACACACTCACCCCAACCTTATACCTAACCCTAAAATCGCCATAGGAAATCTCTTAGCGGGAGAAGAACTTAGGAGGTTTGATACTGAAACTCTAGCTCGGCGCGCCTGTAGAAACTCTCTTATGACAGGATACGAATTTGACGCTCAACAAGCAAATTACCTGCGTAACCAACTGCTTAAATGCGACACTCCTTTCACCTGCCCTCACGGCCGGCCAACGGTTATAGAAATGGAAGAAAAAATTCTCAATAAACAGTTCTTACGCTAACCTCTTATTTTGACGAAACAGTTCGCAGTAGCGCCATTATACGGTTTAACTATATGCAAGTTCATACGCATATAGTTAAATGCCAACCAAAGAGTTCTTTCTTTATCCTCTTTTCTGTTTAGGAATCAGGAAAACAGCTATTTTAAACCTATCGCAAATTTTAATGCTTTATTAATCTGTTCCATTTTTTCAACTCGAAGCGCACAAATTCTTTCTAAAAGAGCCGCTTTTCGAATAGTAGTAAGCGTATCCAAATTTGCCACGCATTTCTTAGGCAACCCATCTTTCTCCCCCAGTAATACTTCTACAGGAATACCTCGTATAGTAGTAGTAACCTGCACCACAGTTACGGCATTACGTACTCTATAAGCTTCATCTCTAGAAAGTAAAACTACTGGCCGCCTACCAATAGGTTCTGGTTGTTTCGCCCACCAAACTTCTCCTCTTCTCATCACCAACCCTCCTCTTCAAACGCTTCAGCAGAAGCTTGTTCCATTGCTTTTAATTCTGCTATATCCTCAGACTTCTTCTTATATCCTTGCTCATACTGTTTAATCAATTCTTGGTCTTCGATACTTTTAAGCCAAAACTTAACGGCGATATCAATAACCGCGCTGCGCTGTAAACCTAATTTTTTTCTAATTTCTTCAATACGAGTAAAATCATCTTTGGGTAAACTAATAGCAATTTTGGTCGTTCTAAGCATAACCTCACCTCCTTTCATACCAAAGTATAACATATTTCATACTGAAAATCAAATTATTTACCCCCCCTATTATAGTCTAAAGCCGATGAATCAATAAAAATCGGCGCCTGGCTGGCATAAAAATGAGGAGTTGCCTGATTAGCTGAAAGAATCACTAAACTATCAGATAATTCTAAATACCCTCTATCTACTTTTTTGGCCATGATATTTGCAAGATAAGGAATTATGTCAGGATTAGCTGTAGTGGTTGTCGGTAACACTGGTGACGGAATCAGGTCTGGCGTTGGATCTGGATCCGGTGCTGGCGGTAATACCGGGGCCGGAATTGGTATCGGATCTGGAATAGGCGCTGGCGCCGGAGGCAATGCCGGCCAAATTTGAGCGCCGTTAAAGTACATTACGCCTGAGGAAGTATTTTCTACAGTCAAGGTATCTGAAAGAGTACTACCAGTAAAAAATCCTCTATCAGCGTCTAAAACCCCTGACAAAGTTACGGTAACATCCGCGCCTGGAACTAATAAATCAAAAGCGTCACCAGAAGAACCGGCTGTTGTCGAGCCGCTAATAAAAGAATCCGTTGCCGCTTTTAAATGAGGACCGGCTCCCGAAGCGATTATCTCGCCGTCAGAAGATGTCAAATCTACTCCCCCCACTACTGAATTAACTTCCCCGCTCACGGTTAAGTCTAAACTGGTTGTAAGGCTAATATCTCCATGATTTGTAACATTTCCAACGATTAAGTTCCCTATATTATCTATTTCCACATTACCGCTGTTATCATTTGCCGCTCCTAAATTGGTAACTGTTGTTTCCAAGGCATCACCGGATCCAATTCCTTTCTTTGCCGAAATAACTAAATTATCCGCTGTAATATTATTTAATCCCGCGTTGCCATCAATGACTTTACCGGAATCCGCTGTTACAGTGATATCTGTTCCAGCTACTCTTCCTACTACAACATCTTTATTATCAGAGGTTATAGCCACCGCGGCGGCGGCAATAATAGAATCATTAATCGTTACCTCCCTTTGCCCATTTATACTTACCTCTTTAGCTGAAACTATATTTCCTGTTGTCACTTCACGGCCGCTTATAGCAATATCACCTAACGCCACGCTTGTTGTCGTAATTATTGTCCCTGAATCTTGAGAAAAATCTCCAGGTTTCTTACCGCCATCGGCATCAGCAATTATCGTAATACTTCCATTATTAACCGTAATATCTCCTGTTACTGTTATATGTTCGTTATCTAACCAGCTCATATTTCCATTATAGGTTCCTCCAGCAAGTTCGGTATCTCCATCATTCATCTTAAAAATGCCTTCAGACGCATCAATATCCCCCAAAAAATCAGCGCCCTGACAATCCAAATTAACAGTTCCTTCTCCAGCGTCAATATCACCGCTTAACCTTACCCTCTGATTTGCCTCTAAAATAACTTCACCATCTTTTTGAGTTAACGAATCCACACAAATAATCCCTTCATTATTAATAGCATTTTTAAAAATCCCGTCTAACGATTTAGCCGTCAGTATCACCTTCCCACCGGCAGAAATGAGTTCTCCCGTATTTTTAATCGCGTCATCTTTATTTTCTAAATTTTGTACTGTTTGCTCATCTACAACTACCGACATTATTCCCTGAGGATCTAAACTTAAAGTTATAGCCTGACCGCAGGCAATCATAATCTTGCCTAACCTAGCTTCAATCACACCGGAGTTTTCAACCGTTTCGCCTAATAACGCTACATACCCTCCGGGACAAGAAATATTTCCCCGGTTAACTACCAAACCACCTTGCCCTGAAAAAACATAGTTTTCATTTAAAAAGTTATCATTAGATATATCCAATGTTGAAGCGACCAATCCGGCGGCATCAACCCTGCACCCTTTTCCAAATAATACTCCGTTAGGATTGACAAGAAATATTTTACCATTAGCGGTTAATGCACCGAATATGTTGGAAGGGTCAGCGCCGACGACTCTATTTAACGCTACCGAATTAGAAGAAGGCTGATGAAAACATACCACCTCATCAGCAGCTATTGAAAAACTTTGATAGTTGGCGATTAACTTATCGGTAGTAACATTAACATCCAAAATTTTTGGCTGTGACCGGTCAAAAGAAGCGCTACCTGAAACAACGTTTTCGCCTTGAGGCAAAGCGTAAACGTTTTGTCCTAACGCTATACTTATTATAATGATAAGAATTAACGTTTTATACATATTTTTATATAAATCAATATACGGGCGCAGACAAGCGACGCCCCTACGTTAAAATTTCCAACTTACATTTATCCAGGGATATAGGTGTTTTCCTTCTGACGGCTCTTTACCCAAAGGATAACCAAACTCTAGTCTTACAAAAACGTGATCTTTAAAATTAAAACGCGCGCCAAATCCACATCCTTTTAGAGTCTGATGCTTTTCTTCTCCAACCAACAGCTTATTTAAATGCGTTGTAGCCCAATCATAAAACACCACAAACCGCATCGCTTTAAACAAATTATCTTTGGTAAATGGTATATTAAAATCTTTAGGGACAAAATATGAAGGCAAAGATAATTCAGCCGAACTAAATACCCCCCTATCTCCACTGTATTCGCCCGGCGGATACCCCCGCACACTGGCAGCACCCCCTAACTGAAACTCCTCGGCAGCAACTAAAGTATAATTACTATATTGAGCTGAATTTTTTAAAAGTAAGGTTGAATCAAACGGCATCGGCTGTATCCTAAAAAAGTTAAATACACCCTTAACAAATTTGCCCCCTGCCCCCGCGCGGGAAGAAGCGCCGTCTTTAGAAGCTAACGCGCCAAACATACGCGGCACGCCAACATCGACCTCTGAAACTATAACTGTCCTACCTACAGAATCATTTAAGTCTAAATCAAACCCGCCTTTAAACACTCGAAGCTCATCTTTAGAAGACTGAGCCCCCAGTAAAAAGTTCTGAATATGCTTATAATCAAACCCGCCGGTTAAGCGTAAATTAAAATTCTGGCGAACAGCTACAGTTTTATTAAAAAATAACCCCACAAGGGTTGCCTTACCTCTAGCATCAACATCTTCAAACTCCTGAGATAATTTCAACTTGCTATGAGAATAATACATACCGGCCTGCGCGGTATTATTTAAAGGAAAGGTATAAACCACATTCTTGAATTTATAAAAATCAGCTTCTGTTTGCTGAAGTTTAAAATTAACCCGATCATCAAACCCTAAAAGATTATTATGTTCAATAATTAAAGCGGCTCTATCTTTATCTATATATTTGGACCCTAAATTATCATACTCAACTCCTATATGAATAGGAAATCTATCTTCAACCGTTATAATAATATCCGTTGTCTGCGGTTCTTTTCCCGGAACTAATACCGCGCGAGCGATTCTATCAGGATGTTCATTTATATATATTAATGATCTTTGTAATGCTGAGTAATCAAAATATCCTTTAGGCTCCAATTCAATCTTTTTTATTAAGCTTTTCGTTCGAACATACTTATTTCCTTTTATCTCTATCTCTCCTAACTTTCCCTCAATAACCTTAATAATTAATACACCTTTCTTTATAGTTTGAGGCGGAATATAGGCTGATGAAGTAACATAACCTCTCCTTCTATACTCCCGCGTTATTAATTCCCCTATTCTTTTAATTTCAGATAAAGAAAGCTTTCTTTCTTGAAACTGATTTGTTATTTTTCGCGTCACGCTTTCCGTCAGCAAAGTTACCCCTTGGACAACTATTTTTTTGATAAATACTTCCTGGCCGGAATCTTCTAAAGTTATATCCTCAGAGATAATTTCCGCCTGGTTTATTTGAAGCGCTTTAATTTTTTCTTCTAATCGTTTTTTATTCTCTAAATTCTGGTCGCGGCCGATTATAGCGCCGGTTGTTTGTGAAGAAGGAGGAGTGTTTTGAGAATAGGCAAAAGGAATAAAAACAGATATAATCAGAATACCTAACCATAAAAATATAGTTTTAATTCTCCACATCTCTACATATATATTACACGATGATAGACTATTTATCAAGCTTCAGGAATTAACCACTTACCACCTATGCGGTGGTAAGTGGTTATTAACGGATACAACGGCGAGAATATAAAAAAACAATCAACAATTTCTCTATACGGTTACTACTTCTTTATTTTTTGAAGAAAAACAAGGAAAATTTCAAAAAACTTTGGATTTTTTTATATTTCTACTTTAGTTTCTACTTTTTGTATTCTTTTTTCGTGACGATCTAACGCTTTGTCCAACTTTTGTTCAATCCTTTTTATATCGCTGCTATTAGCTTTTATTCCTCTACTATTAGATAACATCGCCATTTCAAGCCAGTCAAATCGCTGATCTATTCTTTCAAATTTAGCGTCGTGTTCTTGGAGCTTCCCGATAACCGTTTCATACTGCTGAGCAATACCATCTACTTTTTTATCCATATGTTCCATTACCATACTCATATGCCGCTTTGATTCTTCTACTCACTTATTGTTTCGTTACCTCTTTTACCTTTGCCATTTTTTATGACTTCTTTCTTACCCATCATCCATCCTCTTCTAATGGTTGGCTATAGTATATCTCCCCCCGCCTATATTATCAAAAACTTTACCCCTTTATATAATGGCCGCTTGAAAAGGAAATTTTCTTTCAATTATTTTAAAATCGTAATATTCTTCGGGAAGCAATCCGGTATCAACATAAAGTGATTTTATTGCAAAGGCTAATTGGATATGACTCTTTTCTCTGTATTTTTTCTTATTCGGAGTAATTATTCAAAGTAAACATCAATTCTATCCGCTTTTACCTGCCGAATAGAATTACTTAACGGCGCTTCTATCACGCCTGAATTAATCTTGTGTTTTTTTCCTTCTGATTCGACGATAATCTCATTGACTCGGCAGTTATCTTCAAAAGTGTTCTTCCTTTTTGGGTTATGATAGACTACCAAAGTCTTAGAAAATAATTTAAACGCGAATGAATCTTTATTAATCGTAACGTCTTGACCATTAAACTTAATAACTTGATCTTTCTGGGTAAACATCTCTGCTGTTAAAATCGGTGAGAATGTTAACCTCAAATTATTGCTCTCATCAGTAGTAAACGGCTGTTTTCCTAAAACAAGTAAAATCCACATGTTTAAAAATTCAGCGGTCGCCCCGCTTAAACGGGCAACAAACCCCTTCCCCCAAAGGCTTTTATCGGGGTAAGCGCTGCTTACGATAAAGGAAGAATTCTCTAAAATGTTTCTTCCATATTTTTGCGGGTCAAAGAAACACACACAACAGTTTCGAAAATCCTGAAAAAACTCCTTATAAAGCCCGTTTTTCAATACTTCTAAAAGATATTTATACTCCATATGCATCCAAATAGATTCGTTTTCAAGCCATCCCGGCACAAATATACGGCTTCTACCAATTTCTAACGGCTCCTTACCTAACGAGCTGTTTAGCCGGTACATTTTTAATTCCTTATCAAAAAGATCAGTATTTTTTAACGCTTGGTAAGCGGCCCTTTCACCATCCACTCTTAAGGCGTGCATCGGCCCTTCTAAAAATAACGGTAATGGTTTCTTTTCAAATTCTGTCGGCTGAATAATTTTCTTTTTTACTTTAAATTTCTTTACTTGGTACCTAAAATAAGTATTAGAAATTCCGCTGTTCTTATCTTTCGCTTTTTTTATGCCTATATTTATTTTTTTAATAACCTCTTCTAAAAAGTTCAATATCTTTTCTGTTTTAACTTTTTTTGTACCATCGCTAACGCTATAAAACGTTTTCTTACGAAAATCTTCTTTTACAGAATTAGCTTTATCCCACCACAAATAATCTTTGCGCGCGGACGTACTGCTTAAATACTCTTTAAGCATCTTCTCTATTTTCATATAAAAAGAAGCTACTTCCGTAGTTAATTCAATACTGTTTATCTTTTTCTTCTTAAGCTGAGCTAAAGCATCCTTTAAAATAACACAGGCTCTTTTAAGTTCAAACACCTCACAAACTGAAGACCCAAATAAAGCCGGTAACCCATTTAAAGAATCGCACCATCCCGGTTTACCCGCTTCCATTTCTATACCCAGGCCGGCAGGATCTAAACTGCCGCATTTATTTAGAATTAAAATGATAAGCTTCTCAACCAGCGTTACCTTAAATACGCGGCCGCTTTTTGTATATAAAAAGTTTTTAGCTTTAATTCTATTATCTATAAGCTTTTTCTTATCAGCTACGAATTCAACGCTATAGGACTGAAACACTTTACCATCTTTAACACAGTACCTGCCATCTCTCTTCCTTACCCGATGATGATCATCCCAACAAGTTATATCTTTAGTTAAAAACAATTCTTTTAATTTGTCAGGGTATATATATAAGTAACTGTCGATTAAGTCTAGATTATAGGTCCAATGGTCGATCCAAAATCCTTCACCGAAAGAAGCATTGGGCTCTTTTTTCGCTTTTCCAACTAAATCTTTAGCTAACTCGCCTCTATCTTTAACTTTAATTTGTTCTTCCTCTAATATTTTAAAAAACTCACCCAAATGAAACCCTTTCCGCATCACATCTAAAAGTTTAGAATCTTTTATTTTAAACTCATCTAGAATACCTTCAGCGTCGGTTTTGTTAAATAAAAGTTTTTCGCCTTTAACAACTAAAGGGTTGTATCCGTCCATTCTTAAAAGGCTCATAAAGTAAGCGATGTTACCTCTTCCAATAAACGGATTAAAGAATAAATCCATCCTACGATTTTGGTTAATATCACGATAGTTGGCTTCGCCTTCAGAAAAATATGATGGTAGTAAATGGAACCGGTTATAATCTCTTTCCAAATCACCGTGTTTACGGGAAAAGATATAATAGATATTATTTGACCCTTCCACGCTATAAGGATATCCCCCGCGCAAAACATTATCTAAATATGTGTTTTTTGTATACTCATCAAACTCCGGTTGCCCGGAAACACAAAAAGTTTCATTTTTCACGTTTTCTATTATTTTTTTATTTTCTTTTTCTTTTTCCGCGATAACCTTACTGGTAAAAGACTTAACTGTTTTTTTAATTAAATCTAATTTAAATGACGCCCCAAAAATACTATAAAAAGACTTCTCTTCTCCAGGGGCTAAATCCCAATTGAAATAGCTAAATGAACAAGGCATTTTACCGCAAGTTATCTGATTTACCGGCGCCTTAAAATCTTCATCAAAAAATTTAATCGGCCGAACATATGAAGTATCGTGGCCGAATAAAACCTGAGGGTCCACAACTAAATAGGGAGAAATATCCTTCCCATCCTGCGGGTAAAAAGAAAAGCTAAAATTCGCCCCATCAACATATTTTGTTTCACTTACATCAGCAGGGTCAACAATTAATCTAAATACCGCTAAATTATCATAAAGATAAGAGCGCATCCACGCTTCTATCGTTCTTGCCATATGTTTCAGAAAAAAATCGCCGGTTCCAAAAGGAACAATACGGCTAATTCCATCCAACACATCTAAATTGATATTTTTATCAGAAGTATTCTTTAAAGTAAGAACTCTCACCAAGCCCGCCAAAGGAGTATTTGCTAACGTATAATATTTAACTGATGTGTTTATTCCTAAATTTGAATTGTCATCTTTGATTTGCAGCGAATCACTATTTATAATCATCGACTGATTAACATTCTCTGCGGCGTTAATAAGAAACGATTCATAGGCATTAGTTTTATTTATCTTTAAAAATGTTCTAAACCCGGCTCCTGAAGTCAGCCAGTACGCTTTATTGGCGGGAAAAAATTCTCCAATACTATGTTCCTTATCTTTAATGCCAAACCCCGATACCGCTTGACCGCGATTAACATAAAAAACCCACATAGGAACGCCCCAGACTCCGGCGATTCCCGGTAAGAAGTTAGAAAAAGGCGCAGTCCGGTTATAATCTTTTATAATAAAAGACCCATCGCTTTTAAGTAAATAATTGTTACTCATAATTTTTAACCGTGCGGATTAAGAAGTCCTCCGGAAACAATCATCTTTATTGCCTCGTCTACCCCTACATCTAAAAAAATCAAATCTGATTCCGGCACAATGATAGTAAATCCCGTTAAAGGGGAAGGGGAAGAAGGCATGAAAATATTATAAAGTTTCTTACCAATTTTCTCTTCAAAAGAAGAGTAACTTTCGTTAGTCAAGAAACCTATTGAATAAATCCCTTTACGGGGATATTCTACTAACACCGCGCTCTTAAACTTCTTTTTTGGTGGAAAAAAAAGAAAATCAACAATTCGTTTAATGGGCGGGTAAATCTTATCTATTAATGGGAGTTTTAACAATAGCTTTAACATTTTTCCCGTCCACCGAAAAATACGCATCCGAGAAACATGAACAAGCAATCCTACTAAAAAAATAATTAATATAGAAAGAATTATTCCTAACCCCGGAATCTCATAACTAAAATACTCTATAAAATATCTGTTAATGTATTTACCTAAAATACCGTCGGCAAACGCGAAAAGACCGCCTATAACATATACGGTAATACCAATAGGAATAATTGCCGCAAGACCCGTAATAAATATTCTTTTTATCATTTTTAAATAACCTCAACTACATTTCGAAAAATGTAACCTATTTTATTGTTTCTTTAAACAATTATGCCCCTCGCCTAAAGCTGGAACCGAATAATTTAGTCGATATACCTGTTGCCAAAACTATCTTAAAAATATCGCCGGTAATAAACGGCGCGACACCGGCTCCAAATGCTGTACCAAAAGAAAACTTATGAAAAAATACCAGCCAAGTAACCCCTAAAAAATAAACAATCACCATGGAAAAAACGCAAACAAAAAAACTCTTAACGACTGATACATTTCCTTTCATAAAGAAAGGCGCGATAATTGACGCGGCTAAAAATCCTAAAAGATATCCGCCTGTGGGCCCTAATAAATATAAAAGCCCCGCTCCTCCTTTACAAAAAACTGGTAACCCCACTGTCCCTAAAAAAATATATAACGCCTGTGACATGTAGGCTCTGTTTCGAAGAATGAGAATACTACTGAAAAGAACTAACGTTTGCATAGTTATAGGCACCGGCGTAAAAAATAAAGAAATACGAACAAACGCCGAAATAACCATAAGAAACGTAAACGTTAATATAAGCGTGATATCTAACACCACTGTTTTACTTTGACTATATGATACTGCGTTCATAATTTTTCTCCTAATGACCACGTGGCGCTAAAGCGCACGTGGGAATTAGCCACGTTTCGAGCAAAGCGAGATCACGTGGCAATACTTGACTCTAGTCGAATTTACCGACTCCCTTAATATTCTATTGCCAACAAAGCATTTATTTTAAAACATATCCTTTAAAAAATCAAGGATTTAAAAAAGCTTCCTTTTATTTCTTAGAAAGAGAAATAACACCTACTCCCGCTAAAAATAGAATTAACCCCGCGCATCCTTTCGCTACCAGCCAAAGATTATCCCACCACACAATTATCGCAAGCATTCCCAAAACAATAAGCACTACCCCAAAAATAACCATCACCACTTTTCTTAAAGCTTTTATCTTCTTTTTACTCTCTTGAGCCATATCCCACCTCCTATCTTCATCTGCATTTTCGCTAAATACTAACGACTATATACTAAATACTAGGCCTTCCTCTTTTCTATCTATGGACTATGGTCTATCGACTATGAACTAATCTTTTCTTCTCTTCCTTGACCCCTGCCCCCTGACCCTTGACCCTTTTTTACTGTTCTTTACTCAAATAAACTGTCTGCGTAGGATAAGCAAACTCAATCCCTCGTCTTTCGAATTCTTCTTTTATCGCTAAGTTTATCTCCTGCTGAATATCCATATATTTATTATAGTCGCTTCCTAACACGTAATACACCACTTCAAAAACTAAACTAAAATCCGCATAGGAGAAAAAATGCGCCCGATCAAATACTGTGTCGGAAACATTATTCACAACTCCCTCAATTATTCTTGGTATTTCCTTCAGATGAGCTAAAGAGGTCTGATAAGTTACCCCTAATTTAAATAAAACCCGCCTTTTATCCATCCGTTTATAGTTACGAACACGCGAATCTGTAAGGTCAGTATTAGAAAAAATTACCTGTTCTCCACCTAAAGAACGGATACGGGTAGTTTTAATACCTACATACTCAACCGTTCCTAAGTAATCTCCAATAATAATAAAATCACCTATTTCAAACGGCCGGTCAAAAATAATAGAAAAATAACTAAACAAATCCTTTAAAACAGCCTGAGCGGCTAAAGCAATAGCAACACCGCCTATCCCTAATCCCGCGATTACAGTAGAAATCTTAAACCCTAAATTATCTAAAAAGAAAACAACCGCTAATCCCCATATAATAAACTTACTTATATTTAAAATTCCTTTTAAACTGCGATCTAAAGCTAAATCTTTACCTGCCTTTATCCAATAGACCGAAAACACATAATGAATAAGCTCCACAACTATTCTAGCAACAAATATAGTGATAACTGCTGTCCCTATAATAGCCACAAATCTTTTCAATGACACATCCAGCGTTAACGTATTAACACTAAAATAAAAAACTCCAAAATACCCTAAAGGAACAATTACCCGACGAAGAACATCAACAATAAAATCATCAAAAGTAGTACTGGTTTTCTTGGCCCAAATTTTAAGCCGTTTCAACAAAACATGCTTAAAAATTTTAATAGCTAAGCCGCCGATAAAAATTATCGAACCCGCTATTATATACTCTAAAATAGTATTACCGAGAAAAGTTAAACTCATAATTTCACTCATCATTTTTTCTCCTAATGAAACTTAGACTTTTGAAGCGTCAGCGAACAAAAATCTCTAGCCGAATTTCCCGACTTCCTTAATATCCTATCAAGGTGTTTCGGGATCCCGATACAAAGTATCGAGATCCCGAACAAAGCGAGATCATGCAGCTAATACTTGCTTTTAAAATTCCCCCACAAACATGATAACTTCACAGAGCCATCCGGCTCTTCATATCTTCAAAAAAATCGTTACTTTTATATTTAAGGAAAATCTTAAACGCTTTTATAGCATCAATAAAACGCCCTAACTTAAAAGCTGCCGCGGCTTTATCCAAATAAACACGGCTATTTTTAGTATCAAGTTCTATTACTTTATCATAATCAGCGATAGCTAACTCATATTTCTCTATGCTGGCATAGGTGACTCCTCTACTATAATAAATATCTGGATGCTTAGGATATCTCTCTATAACTTTAGAATAATCCGAAATAGCTTCATCAGAATCACCCATAATACTATGAATACTACCCCGATTATAATAGGCATCGGAAATAAGCGCCCCGCCTTTATCGACTACTTTTGTATAATCAGAAATAGCCTCCTGATATAAACCTTTTTTATAGTAAACGCTGCCGCGGAAAAAATACGTATTTACATAATAGGGATTTTGTTCAATAATCATATTAAACTCATTAACCGCCCTTTCCAATAAATCACTATTAGCATAATCAATACCTTTAAATATATTCAATGCTGTGGTCTTAGCGACTCTAGCGTCAAGGGCGTCTACGACAACTTGCCAACTTGAATGTGCCGGAGTATAAAAAACATCTATCCTTAGTATCTTTTCAAACTCTTTTTTAGCTTTTTCAAACTCGCCCGCTACCGCGAACTCTAATCCTTTGTAATAATAATTCTGTTTGGTATCGGCAAAACAAACACAAACAGTTAAAAAGCTTACTACCAACAAACTAATAACACTTATCAATCTTATCCCGCGCATCCCACCCTTCACTAAAAATTCCAAATCCTAAACTATCTATAACCTCTAAACCCTAAATCCTAAATAAATCCAAAACTAAAAAATCAAAACACAAAACAAATGAATATAATATTTTTTGTTTTAAATTATATTGTTTTAAATTTCGTATTTTGGTCATTTAAATTTATTTAAAGTTTTGGATTTAGTGTTTAGAGTTTTCTAAAGCTACTACCGCCCTATTTCTACTATTTTATATTTTAACAATCCTGCGGGAACTGTTATCTCTATTATATCGTCAACTTTATGCCCCAACAAAGCTTTTCCTACAGGAGAAGTTATAGATATCATCCCCGCCACAGGATCAGCTTCTTCTGTCCCGACAAGACAATACGACATCTCTTCATTCGTATCGACATCAACTAACTTTAATTTCGCGCCTAAATACGCTTTATCTTTAGAAATTTTAGACTCATCTATAATTTCGGCTCTACTTAATGTATCTTCTAACTCACGAACTTTCTTCTCATTTAACGCCATCGCTTCTTTTGCCGAATGATATTCAGCGTTTTCCTTCAAATCACCCAACGAACGAGCATGCTCTATCGCGCTAGAAATACTTCTTCTTTTAACCGTCTTTAACTGCTCTAACTCCTCCACCAACTTCTCATACCCGTCTCTTGTCAAATGTACACGTTGCATGTTAATCCTCCTAATGATCCCGATACGAAGTATCGGGAAGCCACGTTTCAAGCAAAGCGAGATCACGTGGCAATAATTGTTTTTTAATTAAACTTACTGCGCGACAAACATATCCTGCCCCCTTTCTTTAATCAGCAGGATAATATTCCCAACGAGTTAACTTTTCTTTATCATCGAAATACATGTATATCCGATCAGATGTAAAATATCGCGTAGGATGCCGATACAACAACTCCTCTAGAACAACAGTATCATCTTTAATCTCTCTACTCAACACCGGATCACCATAACTATTTATAACCGCCTGCTTAGTTACCCCTACCTCTAACCCCTTATTTTTAACAACTTCTAACAACACATAAAAACTGCTCTCTTGTTTTTCTATATATCGCTCGATGTTTTTTTGGTTAGCTCCAACTTTTTTTAAAGCAAGTAACTGCCGCCGGTGTCCTATCGCGGAACAACCAGTTAAAACAAACACCGCTAATATCCAAATAAATATTCGAATATGAAATAACATCTCTTCATTTCTAAACGGCTTCATTAGAAAAAATTTACTACGGAACTAGAACTTGAGTAACAATAATTCCCGCTTTAATAACGGACGTCGCTTTTTCTTTCAAATTAATCTGCAGCTTTTCCGCGCGCAGCAACTGCTCCGATATATTCAATTCATACAAAAAGCGCACTATAGACTCCATCTCCCCCTCAACCGTTACCTCAACAACATACTCCCTGTAAAAATCGATATCTTTTGGAGCTTGCGGTTTTATATCCACTAAATAAACTGCTGACTTACGAGCTAAGCTTTCTATCGCGCTCAGAATTCTAGCCACTTCTTCTTCATTGGACCCGATTTTTTTCACATACTTCATATATTTTTCATATTCTTTACTAACAGTTTCTTTTTGACTTAAATTACGCAAATTCCTAGCTAATTGTTTTTCTTTTATTTTTATTTCCTGACTTAGTTGTTTCATCCTAGTATTAATAGGACTTACCACTAACCTATCTATGGCCGCCACAAAAATAAAAATAGCGGCAATAACTAACCATAATTTTTCTTTCTTAGAAAACTTATCAAACACTTTTAAATCGCCCATAAAACTTAACCTTTATTGCTCCTAATATTAGATCTATTTTCATGTAAAAAAAGTATAAAATACTTTTCTAACCACTGAACCTTCTCAAGAATAAATTTCTTAGAAATTTAATCTTGATAGGCACCGATAATTTCAAAATCAGCATACTCTGTATCCTCTACTTTCTTAGTTGTAGTATAGGTGGTTTTCACATTTTCAAACATCGCTGAATCTTCTAACGTTGATACAAACTTAAACACATCAGACATTGCAAACGCTCGCCCCTTAAAAACAACCTGTTTCTTTTCAATAATATTAATAGTTGTTAAAAATATTTCGTTCGGCACAAGATTATATATTTCATCAAGAATATTTATTGAAGACCCTTTTGCCGCCAGCCTTCTTTCAACTAAATCGATATGCATCCGCATTCTTTCAACTTTTGTTGCCTCACTTTCTATCTGTGAATTTTTTTTCTTTAATTGGCCTAAATAACTTCCTTTATTATAAATATCCGTCAACACCAATAATGACGCCATCATAACTGCCGCGGCAAACAATACTCCCATAACAGTAAGCTACTTTCTTTTATTCTCCATCATTTTTTTAAGCCGCCACTCGACAGGAGTTAAATCAAAAGAAAAATCTTTATGATTTATCGCGGTACCAATTAGAGACGAAATAGAAACAAACTTATACTGATCCTGGCCTAAAATATCACAGTCTTTTGATAATCTCAAATTTTTTACCGGATCAATAACTTCAACAGGAATATTCAACTTACTACTGACTAATCCATCTAACCCTTCAATCCCCTTAGCCGCTCCGCTAAAGAACAACCTGGAAACAGGATTTCCACTATCTTCGCTTTGATACAAGTCCATTGAATACTGTAACTCTGAAAGAAATTTTTCCCTCCACCTCGGAATCTCCTCTATAAGATGATTAGCTCCGATTAAAATGTTTCGCGTGAAAACTAACTCATTTTTACTTATAACAAGAAAATCAGAAAAATTAGAGTCGATATCTACTAGAACTGTTGGCGCTGAATCTATTTTTGACTCTGAGACAATCGCGGTTTTAACCCAATTATAAATACCTTGAGAGCTAACACCTATTCTTTCAACATCAAGCCCCGCTGCTGTTAACGCCTCCATTCTATCACTTATGAGCTTGCGCCGGGCAATAACTAACATAACTTTAGAACATCCTTCTTTGGAATTCTCAGATAATATTTTATGAGCGGAAATAATTTCCTCTTTCGAGTAAGGAGTCTGTTTCCCCACCTGTAAATTCACCATATCATTTATCTCTTGCGGATTAGTTGAAGGAAACTCTAACACCCTAATCGTAACTAGATATCTGGACAAGTATGTAATTACCGAACTCTTATCAAGTTTTAACTCCGCGAATATTTTGGCTAAAGACACCGAAACTGAGTCCTTAATCTGGTTGAGCTTTATTAAGTTAATCTTGGTGATGCTTCTTCCTGAAAGAAAAAAATCATTTTCCACTATTTTTAACCAGTCATTTCCTATCTCGACAACAACAATGGGCTTACGTATTAAATCCCTATTAAATCCAAACCGCCACTTATTTAATGACAATTTAGACTTAAAATACTCGTTGAATTTCTCTAAAAACTTAATCTTCATCCCAATATTTTATCACATTATCTCTCGCGAATACAACCCTAATTTGCCTAAAATCATTCTTATTTTTAATCTGCCCAATAGATTTCGCGCTAAAATAATCGGACTTAACAGTTAAAAGTTGGGCAGCTATAATATTACTTAACTGACTGTTTTCATCCATTGATGAAGCGAAAGAGCACATTGCTGATTGGGCTGATCAAGCTCTCTTTAGTGGATTAAAACCTTTTATAGACTTAGCTTGTAGTGTTATTAACAAAATGAATTACATCTTTAACTGGTTC
>Ga0180007_10002602_pt1 | contig 21218 bp, 9 predicted proteins | sample MM_PC_MetaG_FD_121122 | JGI IMG/M metagenome (GOLD analysis project Ga0180007, IMG submission 121122) | Groundwater microbial communities from the Aspo Hard Rock Laboratory (HRL) deep subsurface site, Sweden - MM_PC_MetaG | ecosystem: Environmental > Aquatic > Deep subsurface > Groundwater... | reverse complement strand
CTTGTATCCCTTGACGCCATGGCGCTTGCCCGGGAAGCCGGCAGTCCCATGAGTGTGAATATTGTGCTGTTGGGTGCCCTGATCCAGACCGGTGCCCTGGGGTTTACAACGGAAAACGTGATAGAGGCCATTCGTCGCCGGACCAAACCCGCCTTTCTGGAAAAGAACCTCAAGGCATTTGAATTGGGGATGGAAGCGGCCAAAACAAATTAATGGATAATAAGCCCGTGACTTCTCATGGAGAGGATGGAATTTTAGGTGAGCACTGAAATGAACAAGGCAAAACGCTTAGTGTATTTGATCAATGGTCCGAATTTGAATATGCTGGGCAAACGGGAGCCAGAGGTTTATGGATCTATAGGGTTGGATGAAATTAACCAGGGTCTTATGATTGAAGCTACTGCATTGGACCTGGAATTATCCTTTTTCCAGTCCAACCATGAAGGGGAAATTCTGGACAAAATTCACATGATTTTTGAAGAAAATCCCATGGGGCTCATCATCAACCCAGGCGCCCTGACCCATACCTCTGTGGCCCTGCGGGATGCCTTGCTTCTATTGTCCTGCCCCCTGGTGGAGGTCCATTTGTCCAATATCCACAAACGCGAATCCTTCCGACATAAATCCATGTTGGCCGATATTGTCACGGGCCAGGTCATCGGATTCGGTCACCATGGATATCACATGGCCTTGGATGCCATCCATAAATTGAGCCGGGTGTGATCGGGTCATGTCAAAGGGGTTAATCCTTTGTGCCACTGAGTTTGAGATGGCTCGGCTTTTAGAGAATAAGCGTGGCCTTTCCAAGGAGAAAACCCTTTCCGGGCTGACCCTTTATTCAGGTGTCTCCTTTGATTGTCTGATTACAGGTCCCGGTGTCTTTAATACCGCCCATGCCTTGACCGTCTACCTGGAACATACCCGGCCGAAACTTATTCTGGACACCGGAATTGCAGGGATATTTGGTTGTTCCGGTTCTGATAAGCCTGCCATGGCCAAGGGGATCGGGCGGATTGGAGATATTGGTATTGCCACCCGGGAGCAGTATATCCATACCGGGGTGGGGTGCCATACCCCGGACGCGGCTTGTCTTCCCTTTGACCTTATTGAAAATCGTTCCCTGACCCGACAGGGCATCTATCCCATTGACCACGGTCTTTTAGCGCTTTACCATGGGATTTTAACCCGGGAATTTGGCGACCCCATTGTCCGGGGCAATTTTATCACCGTATCCTCCATTACCGCCTCTCTGGATCAAGGTCAAAAAAATCATCACCTATTTTCATGTGTCATGGAAGCCATGGAAGGAGCCGCCGCCCTTCATGTGGCGATGCTGTATCATGTGCCCATCATTGAAATCCGGGCCGCTTCCAATTTTGTGGGGGAGCGGGATAAGGACAAATGGGATCTGCTTTTGGCTTGTGACCGGGTCAGGCAGATTTGTGAGATCGTCATTGCCAGCGGATTCAAAACAGCTTAACGCAAGCCCTCGGGTTAGAATAACTCCGTTTTTTAATAAAAGTGCCTTATGACCTCTTTTTCGAAATAAGATAATTTATTTGGACTTTATTTTTTTCTGTCAGCTTGAGTGATGCCGGATTCAGAACCAAAGCAGCCATGATGGTTCCCGATTCAGTGAGGTTTTCCAGGGAGATGGGTTCCGTGAAAATGGTGGCCATTTCATTGAGTAGCAGTCCTCCGCCGGTGACGCGAACGGTCGGAGGGGTTGTTGTCGCCTCTCGCATGACAAGCCCTTTGGGCAATTTGCCTATCCAATGGGGCTGGATGGGGAACTCTTTTTGTGTCAGGGTATCCAGGGTGATATCCAGTTCCGAAGGTTCTATACTTTTGAGACTGATTCCCGGGGGAAGCAGAATATTTTTCCGTGTGATGGACAACCTGTTGCTGCCGACTACTGTCTGGGACAGGTCCAGTTTGATATTGATCTGTTCGGGCCTGATGGCATTGATCAAAGGTCTTGCCCCGCTGATCAACAGCTTCACGCTGGAAGCGGAAGAGGAAATAATTTCCATTTTCTGATCCGGATTTATAAATTCCACGGGAACCTCTTGTGTTGCCAGGGTTTCCATTCCCTTTGAAAAATTAAGCCATATCCCAGTGAAACAGACAAGACTGATCACGCCCGCTGCAATGAGCTCCATTGTCTGGCGGCGGATTCCTTCTCGGGCGGAATCATCCCCTGCATGTTCCTGGAGGAGTTTTCCAAGGGCCAGCCGGTTGTGGATGGGATGGGCTTGGTTTTCTTTGAACAGGGTGATCTCTCCCCGTTCTTCTGAAACAACGATCACCAGAGCATCTGTGAGCTCGGTTAACCCCGAGGCGGCTCGGTGACGGGTTCCAAAAAATGAGGGCAACTCCTTGCTTTTTGACAAGGGGAGAATCACGCCTGCACTGATAATCCTCTGGCCTTGGATGATGGCAGCCCCGTCATGCAAGGGATTGTCGGGCCAGAAAATACTTACCAGTAATTCCTGGGACAGCTTGCCCCTGATGGGAATCCCTCCTTGAACCACACTGTCCAGTCCTTGTTTTAAGGGAAGCACGACCAAGGCCCCGATTTTTTTCCTGGCCAGCTCATAGACGCTTTCAACAATAATATTCAAGGGGGTGTTAAATTGATACCGGGGAACTCCCCAAAAAAAGGATTTCATGCTTTTGGTCTGGAGAACGCTGGAGATTTCATTTCTGAACACAATGATGACAATGAGGGCCGCCACGGTAACAATTCCCTGCATGGCCCAGTTTGTTATGACCAATCCCAGGGAAACTGCCACCTGGTTAATTACCCATAGGACACAAATGGCCAGGAGCGCCCGGATAACATTGGTTCCCCTGAACAGCACATAGAGTCGAAAGACAATATAGGAGTTCCACAGGATATCCAATGCATCCTGCCAGCGAAATCCAGAGAATAGATAGATGAGAGATTCCATGGCTAATTAATCAACCATGCTGAATCGTAGGGTTTGTAACAGGATATCATTGTTATCCCATATTTCGACCCGCCAGGGTCCCTTGTCCACGTCTCTGAGTTGTATTCTGCTGAAAGAGGACCATTTGGGCGGAGAAAGGGTAAGGCGCATGGTGAAAATCAATTTGTCCCGTTTATACCATTTGTGAAAAATATAGGTTTTGGTGACCACTGGATCAAAATCAGAAAAACAAAACACCTCTCCTTGAGAAATGGGGAATACCACCGAAGGGTTTGTGGGTTTAAAATTGTCAATGGATTCACACATGACCGCCTGAAGAAGCGTAGCATCTGAAGGTTCCGCACAGAGATTGGTTGTATAAAACACCCCCAGGACCATTAAAAAAATGAATCGGTTTATGGGGTGGCTGGAAAAGAATTGTTTCATGGATCTCACTATAGCGAAACCCCCATTTTTTTCAAGATAAAACAATAACAAATTTTAAACCCTTAGGAAAGGAGTTGCCCCGGGAGGGGAATTTTTTTGACAGGGATCTGAAGAGATTTTCCAGATTTATCCAATCGCTCGAATAAACGCAAGAATCATGGGCCAGATTTCTTTCTTCGCATTTTGACTGGCAATGAGTCGGGGATGGGTATAATCCTCTTGATATCCACTTTCTTTTGAACACAAAACAAAGGATTTTTCGATACTGCCCAGGGAATTGACCAGGGCACGACAACCCTCGGACGGCGCAATCCTGTCCTTTGCACCGGCAATGGCCTGGATTTGTTCCTGGAGAAGGGGGTTTCTGGCCATATATATCAGGGGTAAAAATTCGCCGCCACTGTGGGCGACCCAACTGTTTTCTTTGCCCGGGATAAATTCCGGGGTCGGCAGACGGTTTGTATGATTTTCAACCATTCTTTAATCTCTGACCAATGATCCGGATACCGGGGTCGACATTCATTGTAAAGTGGTTGCCGGGTATTTCAATGACCTCTATTCCGTCCCGGGCCAGTTCCTTCCATCCCTGATCAAATACTGTTCCGGCAGGAAAGTTCTTTTCCCGGGCCTTGAAAAAAAGAATTTTCCCGGGATAGTCTCCGGGCAAATAGCGCCACATGGCCCTGGAGTTGGCCTTGAAAACGGAAAAGGATGCCTGGAATTGTTCCACCCCCCAGTTTTGCGGTATCCATCCGGATGTTTTTCCCCTGTCCATGCAGCAAGTGATCTGCCGGGCCGGATCAAGGCGTTTCAATTCATCAAGGGAGAGCTCGGAATGGCTGACACCTAAGTGCAGGACGTAGGAGTATAGTTCCGCTGCATCATCTTCGGAGGGTCGTTCTCCCTGGCGGGGCATTGCGGAATCGATCATGACCAGAGATGCCACTTTTTTGTCCTGGCTGAGCAATTGGCGGGCCATTTCAAAGGCCACCATGCCTCCCATTGAAGCGCCACCGATATAATAGGGCGGATCAGGCTGATGTGTCTCCATGATCCGGATGTAGTACGTGGCCATTTCGATGATGCTTTCCAGGGGCGGTTCTCTGCCATCCAGACCCCGGGACTGGATGGCGTACAACGGCTGTTCCGGCCCCAGGGCTTTTGCCAGGTGGCGGTACATATACACGGTGCCGCCAACGGGGTGGATCATGAACATGGCGATCCGTTCGGGCCGACCTTCCTGAATGGGGATCAGACCGGCCGGCAGAGGGGAGGGCTGCTTCTGAGTTCCGCGCTTTTTAGCCCGGATATGTTCTGCCAGGGCGGCCACCGTGGGCGAGGCAAGGAGGATATGGGTCGAAAGCCCGGGATAGACCTTTTCCCTGATCCGGGTGACCAGTTGGACGGCCAGCAGTGAGTCTCCCCCCAGTTCAAAAAAGTCATCATGGATTCCGATGGTTTCAATCCCGAAAAAATATTTCCAGGTGTCTGCCAGTGCCGTTTCGGTTCCATTTGAGGGGGGGGTGTAGTCAGTGGACAGGTGAGGCCGTGGGGAAACGCTGGCGGGGTCAGAGGATTCAAGCCTGGTTGCCAGGGTCTCCAGGGTCTGGTGTTTTCCTTCCCTGATCACAGCGTCCAGATCACGGGTGGAGATAATCAGTTGGGGTGCACGCATCCGGATGGCTCGGTCAAAGACCTCGGCTCCCTCGGATGGCAGGATGCCTGCCTCAAGTGCCTGGTGGAAAAGCGCATTCAATGGGGATTTTTGTGTATCCCGCAGGGCATACCCCAAAATTTTCACAAGTTCAATCCCGTTATCATCCATGAGGGTGACGTCATAGAGCGTCATTCCCGAATTCACGGTGTTTGTGTCCAGTCGGCGGATATGGCTGAAAAACTTTGGCGGCAAAGGAGATCGAATCGTCAGGCTGTCATAGGAAAACGGTAATCCCGGGATGCGATCATGGATACTTAAAAACCCTGCAGCAATATCCAGAAGGGCCGGATGCAGGGAGTGGGCCTCCATGTCTTTGTTAAATTCCCCGGGTAATTCCAAGCGTGCCAGTGCCTGGTTATTTCCTAGGTACATGGTTTTCAGGTTGTGCCACCTGGGGCCGAACCGTTGTTCAATATCGGTCTCAAAGGCGGTTTTGTGTTCCCTGTTTCTGCTATCTGTCAAGTCCAGGCAGGTTTTGTTACACATTTCACGGATCGATTTCAGGTCGTGTCTCTCCCGGGATTTTTCAGGAAAGCAGATCTCTCCCCCGGCATGTAGGGTACGGCCAGCTGAACCGGACAGGGTACTGATTTCAAACATAAGACCGCCAGTGCCGGTAATAAGTGAGGTCTGAAGCTCAAGGTTCTGCCCCTCGCCAACGATCAGCGGCAGGAAGAAACATACCTGCCTAAGTTCCACGCATTCCTTGCCGGTATGATGTCCGGCCGCCTCCCATGCCAGTTCCAGGAAGGCGGTTCCCGGGAGCAGGGCTGTCCCGTTGATCCGGTGTTCATTAAGGAACCATCTGGTGGTGTTTATCTGGCTTATGTAGATGGTCCTTTGGGGACCCGGCACAATTCTATCAAACAAGGAATGGGAAAGAGGACGGGAAAGGGGGGGCCCCTGCTCTCGGCTTATGTGGAGTTGGGTCGGTTTCCCAAGGGCATCGGCACTGTCCTGGGCCATGCCCGTTTGTTGCCAGGTGTCCCAGTTTAAAGCCGTCATGGGCCCAAGATTCATGGCGGTTCGGTGATGGGCGAATGCGTCCAGGAAGGCGTTGGCCGCAGTGTATCCAATCTGGCCCGGCTCTCCCACGACTGATGTGAGCGAAGAGCAGAGGATGAAAAAATCAAGCTTTCTGCCCTCGAGCAGGTCATCCAACACCATCAGACCCTGTATTTTGGGTTTAAGGACAGGGTCGGCCATTGAGGCATCCTGTCTTGCAATGAGTGCCCCTTCCGGCACACCCGCGGCATGGATGACACCGTTGAGGGTGCCGAATTGTTTGAGCGTCCTGTCCAAAACTGCTTGCATCTGTTGTTTTTCTCCGACGTCCGCTTGCAGTATCAGAATTTTTGAGCCCAGTTTTTCAATGGTTTTCAAGGCGTTTATTTTCCGGCTGGTTCTGTCCTGGCTGCCTTTTCTGGAAAGCCAGTTGTCCCACTCCTTTCTGGCAGGAAACACCGAACGGCCCACCAGCACCAGGCGGGATTGGGCCTTTGTTGCCAGGTGTCCGGCCAGCGTAAGTCCCAGGCCGCCAAGCCCCCCGGTAATCAGGGTGACGCCTTTGTTTTTCAAGGCCGGATTTAGGTCACTGGCAGAGCCGAGGGATAGGGGTTCATAGCTCTGGGTCCAGGTATAGTCCCCCCGCAAGGCGGTTATTCCCGGGGGCCCGTTTATGATCTCCTGAAACAGCCTGTCCACGGTTTCCATCTCGTTTTTATCCCCTTTATTCGGGGCATCCATCAGATCAATGCTGCGACAGTGAAAATTTGTGTATTCCTTGCCGATGACCTTGATCGGGCCGAGCAGAACCGCCTTTTGAGGACAGGTGATCTCGTTGCTGTACACGGACTGCATATTATTTGACACGGCAATGAGCTCAATATCACCGGCATGAAAGGCAAGGGCCTTTGCCAGGTAGAGCAGGCTGTAGAATCCATAGGTGAGTGTTTTGTCAAGGGTCCTGGGCTCTGTACCGGTTACGTTCCACAGGTGGATGATCCTGTCCGGTATCAGCTGTGTTTGGTCCAGTCCTTTGATCAGGGCATGATAGTCCGCTTCCTGGTCAGGCCGTATCTCATAGGTATGGTCATCTATTTTCCTGAATGCCGGACCCATACAGACCATGACCGTTTCCTGATTTTTCTTTTTGGCCAGGTGCTGTGCCAGCTTTTTCCCCAGGCCCCTCTTCTCTTCAAACAAAAGCCAGTGAAGGGGAGGCAGGGTTTTTTCGGGCAGCCAGACAGGGAGCATGGGTTTCCACACGGGATGATAGAACCACTCTGAGATCTTGTTTTTCTTGTTTTCGGCAGGGGCGGTCGGAACCTGCTGCCGGGTTTCCGGTTCAATCCAGAAATTTTGTTTTTCAAAGGGATAGGTGGGCAGGGCGATCCGTTGAAAACGCCCCTGACCATATACAACGTTCCAGTCGATATCCACTCCTGCCAGCCACAACTGCCCCAGACAGGTGAACAAAACTTCAAGATCATTCCGTTTATCTTTGGGGTGGCGGATGGAATTGAGGACAAGGTGGTCCGAGCTCATTGACCGATGCTGCTTTGACAGATTTGTCAGGGTCCTGCCGGGTCCTGTCTCAACCAGGACGTTCTCTGGGTGACCCAAAAGCGTGTCCAGCCCCTGGGAGAACTTCACCGGATTGCGGATCTGGGAGACCCAGTAATCGGGATTTGTCGCCTCTTCTGCGGTAATCCAGGTTCCGCTCACATTGGATATATAGGGGATGCAGGGGGGCTTCAGGTCTATTTTGTCCATCACCCTCCTGAAATTTTCCAGCATGGGATCCATCATCCGGCTGTGGAAGGCGTGGGATGTATGTAGCCGCAAGAATTCAATCTTCTGTTCTCCAAGTTTTGTTTCCAACGTCTGGATTTTGTCAATAGGACAGGACAGAACACACTGGGAGGGGGTATTATGGGCTGCAAGCGCCACACCGTCCCTTAAAAAGGGTTGTACTTCGTTCGGGGAAAGGGGCACGCTCACCATGACTCCTCCGGGCAACTGCTGCATGAGCCGCCCCCGTTCCACAACTGCTCCCAGTGCCTCTTTCAGGGTCATGACGCCTGCCAGGCATGCGGCCGTGTACTCACCGAGGCTGTGGCCCATCATCATGGATGGGGTGACTCCCCAGGCGATCCAGAGCTGTGCCAGGGCGTACTCGATCACGAACAGGGCGGGCTGGGCCAGGGCGGTCTCATTTAATTGTCCGGTACCTATTTTGCCCGGCCCGGGAAAGAGGATATCTGCCAGATCCAGGTCCCAGTCTAAAAGTATCTGGAAGCAGTGGTCCGCGGTCTGTTGGAACAGCGGCACCTCGTGGTACAGTCCCTGGGCCATATTGACATATGGGCTGCCCTGACCCGGGAACAGGAAGGTCACTCCCGCTTTTTTCCCCCCTGATTTCTCACCCGGTTTTCCCTGGAGAATGCGGGCCTGGCCGGTCTCTTCAAGGGCTTTTACGGCATCTTCACAATCGGAGCAGACAAACATCCGTCTATATGGGAATTGCCTGCGGCCGACAGCAAGGGTATAGGCGGCATCTGCCAGCCGAATCGTGGCATTTTTCAACCACCCGGCCAGTCTGCCAGTGGCCCGGTCAAGGGCCTGGGGTGTTTTTGCAGACCAGATCATAAGATGGCGCGGTGGGCTGTCGGAGGAAACCTCCGGGGGTATAGACTGCTCGAGCACAACATGAGCATTTGTGCCGCCGATACCAAAGGAACTCACCCCCGCCCTCCGGGGATAATCCTTTGGAGACCATGGGATGCAGGATTGATTCACATAAAAGGGAGAGTCCTCAAAATTAATCTCCGGGTTTGGCGTCTCAAAGTGCAGGCTCGGTGGTATGACGCCTCGGTTGATGGCCAGCACGGTTTTGATGAACCCGGTGATCCCGGCGGCAGTATCCAGATGGCCGATGTTGGTTTTCACCGATCCCAGGGCGCAGAACTTCTTTTTCGTTGTATACCGGTTAAAGACCTGCTTCAGGGCGCCGATCTCTATGGGGTCACCCAACCGGGTTCCGGTACCGTGACATTCGATATAGCCAATTGTTTCAGGGGGGATGCCGGACCGTGCCAGGGCTTGTGACACCACCCGGGACTGCCCTTGGATGCCCGGTGCAGCGTAGCTTGCCTTGACAGATCCGTCATTGTTGATGGCAGAACCCTTGATGACGGCATAAACGGTGTCTCCATCACAAAGGGCCTGGTCCAGCCGTTTCAGCACGACAATTCCCGCCCCGTTTCCGCCCACGGTTCCGCAGGCATTTGCATCAAAGGCCCTGCAATGACCGTCCGGCGACATGATCATGCCTTCCTGGTACAGGTAGCCATGGTCCTGTTTTGCCATGATGGTTATCCCTCCGGCCAGGGCCATTTCGCAATCCTTGGTCTCAAGGCTCCGGCAGGCCATGTTAACGGCCACAAGGGATGTGGAACAGGCTGTCTGGACGGTCACTGCAGGTCCAGTAAGATTCATCTGGTAGCTGATACGGCTGGAAAGAAAATCCTTGTCGTTGTTCATTCCGACCTGGAAAAGCTGCTCCTGTGACAGGGAACCCGGGTTCAGATTGTTGAGAAGGTAGGTGTTCATGCCGGAACCGGCAAAAACACCGACAGGAACTTTGATTCGCTCTGCATCGTAGCCCGCATGTTCCAGGGCTTCCCATGCACATTCCAGAAACTTTCGGTGCTGGGGGTCCATCTGTCGGGCTTCCATGGGCGTGTACCCGAAAAATTCAGCATCAAAAAAGCCCGGGTTGTCCAGGATGCCCCCGGCCTTGACATAGGCCGGATTGTCCAGCATCTTTCGGGGGACTCCCCTTTCAGCCAGTTCTTCATCGGTAAAAAAGGTGACGGATTCCACTCCGTTACACAGATTTTCCCAGAACGTATCAATGGAGGTTGCGCCGGGGACCCGCAGGGCCATGCCGATGACAGCGATATCGGTGTCTTTGTCCTTTGTTGTGGACAGGTGCCTTTCATCTAATTCCTGGTTACCGGTGATGAATTTGGCAAGTCTATGAATGGTGGGATGCGCAAACAGATCCACAATGGATATCTCTTTGTCAAACTGTCTTGTAAGCTCGCTCTGGAGTTTTATCATGAGCAGGGAATGACCCCCCAGGTCAAAGAAGTTGTGGTGGATTCCCACGGTTTCAACACCCAGAAGTTCCTGCCATAGCCGGGCGATTTTTTGTTCGGCCTCGCCCATTGCCCGTGCAATGGGTATCTTCCCGCCGGCAGGGTCCTGTGCAGTTGCGGGAAGGCGTGAAAGATCTATTTTCCCGTTGGGGGTTAATGGGAAGGATTTCATTTCAATGACAGTGGAGGGCACCATATACTCCGGGAGCTGTTTTGCAAGAAACGACCGGATGGCGGAGACGGGCAGCTTACCTTCCTGTTTCGGGATAATGTAGGCGAATAAAGAGTTTGTACCCAGGTTGTCGGGTCTGTCAACCACAATACACGCCTGTACGGCTTTATGTTTCAGCAGTGCGGACGTGACTTCCATGGGTTCGATCCGGAATCCCCGGATTTTAATCTGGCTGTCCATCCGGCCCCAGAAAGCAATGCTTCCGTCCGGGAGGTATTGGGCGCGGTCACCGGTTTTATACAGTCGGCTTTCGGTTGATGAAAACGGATCCCGGACAAAACAATTTCGTGTTTGTTCCGGAAGATTCCGGTATCCCCGGGCAAGGCCGCTTCCTCCCAGGTATAGCTCTCCAAAGACTCCCGGGGGAACAAGGTTGCCTATGTCATCTAAGATAAGGGCTCTCCGGTTTGCAAGGGGACGGCCTATGGGGATGTTCTCGGGCAACTCTTCCGGAAGCGCTTTGGCAGCATCACATACCATTGCCGTTATGGTTGCCTCGGTGGGGCCATAGGCATTAATCAGACGGACGCTTTTCCCCATGATCTGTCGCCAGAGTTTTACCACCTCGAAAGGCATGGGTTCCCCGCCGCAGATCAGTAGCCGGAGTGTGTTTTGTTGGAAATCCCCTGGCTGTCCGGCCCATTCCGTAAGAACCTGAAGCAGGTAGGAGGGCGGAAGGTCTGCCACGGTGAGACCGCCCTCCACCAGGTGGTGCCTGAAATCATTGATGGTCCAAAGGCTTTTGCCCCTCATGAACAGGCAGGCACCGGCCATGAGCGTGGGCAGGATTTGTTCCAGGGAGGTGTCAAAACTCAAGGCTGAAAACTGCAAAACCCTGTCCCCGGGGGTCAAGGCAAAATAGTCTTGCATGGTAAGGCTGTGAGCCGTGATGGCACCCCGGGTGATTTCAACCCCCTTGGGTCTGCCGGTTGTGCCGGAAGTATAGATGATATAGGCCAGATTGTCCGGGCCTGCAATCGGATCGGCAACCGGATCTGAAATCTGGCCTGTGAATTCAGTCTCTTCTTGGGAGCCTGTTTTTAAGTCTGTGGTCAACACCGGAATAATGGTTGACCCGGATTTCAGGAGCCTTTGGAGTATCGACCGGTCTGCTGCCATGAGAACCTTGAGGTTGGAATCTTCTATCATGAAGATAAGGCGTTGGTCAGGGAGATCCGGGTCCATTGGAACGTAAACCCCGCCTGCCTTGAGTATGGCCAGCATGGCCGTCACTGCCTCCAAAGATTTGTCGAGACAAACGCCCACAGCATCATCTGGCCTGACGCCCAGGCTCTTAAGATAATGGGCCAGATGGTTGACGGCCCGGTTAATCTGGGCGTAGGTCATGGTTTCATCTTCGCATACCAGGGCAGGGGCTTGGGGGGTTAATATGGCCTGTTGTTCGATTCTTCGGGAAATGTCCTCTTTTGTTGACGACAGGCGTCTGTCCCCTGGTGCGCCAATGGTCCTGGCCAGAATTTGATCTTTCTCTTCCCGGGTCAGTATATCCAGCATACCCATGGTCTTTTGGGGCCCATCCACAATGGCAGTTAGAAGCATGGTAAAGTGATCGGCCATTGCCCGGATTCTCCAGGCGTCGAAAAGATCCTGGTTGAACTCAAATTCCCCTGTGATCCCCTGGTCCGTTTTCGACAGGCTCAATGTCAGGTCGAATTTTGCAACCCTGTTTTCCAGCAGGATGGGCTGGATATCCAGGTTGGACAGGGTTGCCTTTTTCCAGGACTGGAACTCCTCCATGGAAAACATCACCTGGAACAAAGGAGTACGGTCCATGCTTCTGGGTATCTTCAATGCTTCCACAAGCCGTTCAAAGGGCATGGCCTGATGGGTAAAACCGTCCAGAACAACATCCTGGGACTGTTTGAGCAATTCGAGAAAATGGGATGCCTTTGAAACATCCAGCCTGAGAGCCAGGGTGTTGGTAAAAAAACCGATCAGAGAATCTATTTGTTTTTCATCCCTATTTGCAACGGGAACACCTAATACGATGTCCTTCTGACCGCTGTAACGGGAAAGCAGCAGGACAAAGGCGGTGTAGAAAAAGGTGAACAGGCTGGTTTGTTCCTGCCTGCAGATTTTCTGGATGGCAGCGGTAAGGAACGGGTCCAGGCTGAATTGTTCTGCCCTTCCCCGATCGGTCTGGACCGGCGGACGGATCCTGTCAATCGGCAGGTCCAGGTATTGCGGTGCTCCTTCAAGGTGCTTTTTCCAGTAGGTGAAAAGCCTGTCATGGACTTTTGAGGTGAACCATCTGCGTTCCCATGTGGCAAAATCCTGGAATTGCAGGGGCAAGGGCTTCAGAGGGGAGGAGTTTCCTTTGATAAATGCGTCATACAGCAGACCCAGTTCCCCCATGAAAATGTCCATGGACCAGCCGTCTGCAACGATGTGGTGGAAGGTGATCAAAAGGATATGGTCTTGTGTGTTTTTCTCAAACAGGGTTGCCCGGATCAATGGCCCTTTGGACAAAGAGAACGGCCGCCATGCCTCGGCGTTCACCAAGGCCAGATCCTCTCCACCAAGCCCGACGATGGGCAGGGGGAGTTCCCATTTTTCCCTGGTCTTCATCCTGGGGACTCCGGATTGGTTGATAATGGTGCTTCTCAGGATATCGTGGCGGTTTACGATTTCATTCAGGGCCTGCTTCAAAGCTTGCCTGTCAAGGGCTCCGTTCAGGCGCAGGGCAAACGGCATATTGTAGGAAGAGGCGTTCTCATCCATTTGAGAAATGAACCAGAGCCGCTGTTGGCCAAACGAGAGAATACTTTTATTTTGACCGTTGCCCCCGGTGATCTCAATCACGGCATCCGATGGGCCAGGCTCTGCCTGGATAGTCGCTATGAGGGTGCGAAGCTCCTTGATGGTCGGTGATTTGAAGATGCTCTTTAAGGGGAGCGCTATTCCTGTTGCCTCTTTTATCCGTGAAAGGAGGCGTGCCGCCATCAGGGAATGCCCCCCAAGGCTAAAAAAGTTGGTGTTGATCCCGATACCCCGGCAGTTAAACACCTCTTTCCATATGGCGCATAATTGTTTTTCCAAAGGATGTGACGGCGGTACATAGGCCTGTTGGTCCGGACCGATCTTGGGCTCCGGCAGGGCATTCCGATCAATCTTGTTGCTCGGGGACAACGGAAAGGAGGCCATGAAGATGAAGACGCCCGGAACCATATAAGCGGGAAGCCTGTTTCCAAGATAGTCTTTCAGGCGGGATTCGTCGATGTTTGCCCCATCTTTGCTGACCAGGTAGGCCACAAGGTATTTTCCGCGCTCTTTGTCCTCTTTTATGTCCACAAAGGAGGTCCGAATGCCCGGAAAAGAGGCCAGGGCATGTTCTATTTCTCCCATCTCTATTCTGTAGCCGCGTATCTTAACCTGATTGTCGATTCGACCGATAAATACCAGATTCCCGTCGGGCAGGTATCTTGCCAGATCACCGGTTTTATAGAGGCGATGATCGGGTCCGTCCGCAAACGGATCAGGAATGAAACGTTCACGGGTCAGCACAGGGCGGCCATGATACCCCCGAGCCACCCCGTCTCCCCCAAGGTACAATTCGCCTGTCACCCCTGTGGGAACAGGCTGTCTTTGGGTGTCCAGCAGGTAAACCCGGGTGTTGGATATGGGTTTGCCGATGGGAACCGAGGTGATAAGTTTCTCTGTGATCTGGTAAGCGGTTGTTGAGGTCGTATTTTCCGTTGGCCCGTAGACGTTGAAAATCCGGGTATGCTTCAGCTGTTCCAGGGCTTTATTGGTGTGGGGGATTGATGCACTTTCCCCCCCGAATGCAAGTAGTTTCAGTCCCTCAAAGTCCCCTGGGTTTTCATCGATGATGATGTTAAACAGGGCCGTGGTCAGGAACAGTTGGGAGATGGCTTTTTCCCTGACAATTTTTCCCATTTCAAAGGAAGCATACGGACCCGGGGGCATTATCTCAAGAAAGGCACCGTTAAGCAGGCTTCCCCAGATTTCCATGAAAGAGGCGTCAAAGGAGATGGGCGTGTGTAACAGCTGCCGGTTGTCCTGTGAAAAGGTGATGGGAAGGCAATTTTTGACCAGGCGGATGATGTTTCGGTGCGTGATCACAACGCCTTTGGGTTTTCCGGTTGATCCGGAAGTATAGATGATACAGGCGCTGTTTTCAGGCCCGGCCTGATTTTTGGGATTGGCTGCGGGATTGGTGACGGAATTAATTTTTTGGCCGTTATCGGACAGCGCTTTGATCTGTTCAACCGGGATGATTTTACACTGTCCTGGGGCCAGATTATTCATCCTTTTCAGGAAGCGTTCCTGGGTCAGCACAATTCCAGCGGAGGAATCCGCCAGCATAAAAGAGATCCGGTCGTCGGGATACTCTGAATCCAGGGGCAGGTAACTGCTGCCGGACTTGAGGATGGCCAGCAGGCCGATGACCATATCCAGGGATCGTTCCATGCACAACCCCACAATACTTCCGGGCACAGCTCCCAGAGAGCTCAGGTGGTGGGCCATTCGTTCGGCCTTGCCATCGAGCTGTCCATAGGTCATGGGCCTGCTGCCAAAGCAAAGGGCCACAGCCGTTGGCGTCTTCTCGGCATACGCCTGGAAAAGGTGGTGGATACATTGATCCTTAGGGTAGTCGGTATCTGTGCGGTTCAGTTCAGTTAACAGGCGCTGTTTTTCCCCCGGGGTCATCATGGAGATGGCATTGACCGGAGTGTCCGGGGCCTTTAGAATTTCGTCCAGAAGCGCCTGGAATTGCCGGTGCATCCGGCAAATTGTGGCCTCGTCAAAAAGATCTGTATTGTAAGTCCATTCAAGCCTGAGTCGGTCCTGGACCTCGATTGCGCTGAGGAGCAGGTCAAAGGATGCCCCTCTCTGACCGAGTCTTTCCAAACGGTTAAGAAAACCGTTTCCATTTTGTTCAGACCAGGGCCATGCTTTAGATTGCTCCCTGATTAAATTGAAGGTGGCCTGGAACAGGGTAGCGTGACTCAGCTCCCGGTTGGCCTGAAGAGTCTCCACCACCAGGGGGAAGGGGTATTCGCTGTTGGCCAGTGCAGCATGCAGGTTTTCCCGGGAACGCTGTACCAGCTCATCAAACCTGGGATTTCCGGTAAGATCCGCTCGCAGAACAAAGGGATTGACACAGTATCCCAACAGCCTTTTGAAGGCCTCTTTTCTTCTGAGAGAGGTGGCGGACCCGACGAGAAAAACCGCCTGACCGGTCTGCTTGTAAAGAAACACCTCAAATATATGCAGCAGGGTGGTGTAAAGAGAACAGGACAGGTCGCGGGATAGGTCTCTGATTCTCCGGCAGAGGGGTTCTTCAAGCCAGAAGAGCTGTATCGCCCCGCTGAATGTCTGAACAGCCGGTCTGGGTTTGTCCACGGGCAGGTTAAGAACCGGCAGTTCCCCCTTCAGCTGATTTTTCCAGTACAGTTGGTGTTGTTGGCCTTTGGCGCTTTCCACAAGGTTGTTGTGCCAGGTGACAAAATCGCTGTACTCGGTTTCCAGGGTGGGCAAGTTTGGTTCGTGGCCGTTCTCAATGGCCTCAAATGCATCCGCAAGGTCTTCCATGAAAATCTGCAGGGATTCATGGTCACTGATAATATGGTGCATGGTCACCAGAAAGATCCGTTCCAGGTGCTTGCGGTTGTCATGCCGGTTTAACAGGGTGAAACTTGCCAGGGGGCCTTGGGTCAGGTCGAATGGCCTGTCAGCCTCATCTTCTATCCACTGGTCAAGCCTGCTTTCCGACCAGGACGAGGCATCGATGATGGTCAGGTCGAAGCAGGGGACGTCGGGTATGGTCTGGATAATTTCGGAACCCTTCTCCTGAAAGAATGTGTTCAATACGCGATGTCGCCGGGCAAGATAGGTCAACGCTTTCTGAAGGTGGTCCGGGTTGATGTCGGGTCGGATAAAGGCTGCGTACACGACATTGTAAGCCCTGCTGTCCGGAGCCAGCTGGGTCAGGAACCATATGCCTTTCTGGCCGTGGGTCAGGGGATAATTTTTTCCGGACACGCTTTTTTTATCTTTTTCCTGATGATATTCTTTTTTCATGGGTCCTTTCTTTTGTTGAAACCTAAGAGCGCTTTACCATTGAAAAAGGGCCGTGCCGCAACGATAGATCCGGAAGCCAGGCTTACGCCGTAAAGCACGACGGTGCTGAGAATTGTAAAGTGAGCATATAACACCCCGCCGATACAGAAGATCATTGGTCCGCTCACGGCAAAAAAGGTGTCTTTCATATTGTTCTGAAAACCGTAGGCGATATCAAAAAGCTGGGGAAGCTTTTCCAGTGATTCATCCATGAGCACGATCTGGGCGCTGTCTGTTGCGACAGTGGAAGCCCCCCGGAGGGATACGGAGACATTGGCCGTTTTGAGGGCAATCGAATCGTTGATACCGTCACCGACAAAACAGACCTTTCTGCCGGCATCCTGCAGTTTTTCAACCAGCCTGGCTTTATCCCGGGGCAGTATTTCGGCAAAGAATTCATCGATCCCGAGCTTCTTGGCCATGGCCCGGGTGGGTTTCTCATGGTCCCCTGAGATGATCACAATCCTTATATTGCGTTCCTTGAGTTTTCTGATGACCTCAATACTCTCGGGCCGAATCGTGGGATGCATCTCGATCAACCCGATCAGTGCATCATCCGATGAAACGTATAGCAGCGAAACCCCCAGCTCATAGCTTTGGTCCCGGATAGCTTCAATACCCCGGGGAAGGGGGATGCCCTTCTGGGAGATAAATCTTTCGCTTCCCACCTGAATCAGCCGTTCCTTGATCCGGACTGAAATCCCGTAACCGACCTCATAACTTGCCGTATCGATGTAGGGGATATCCAGTTTCCGTTCCCTGGCCGCCTCGATGATCGCAGCGGCAATGGGATGGGCCTGTCTGTTCTCCGCTGCGGCGGCAAGGGTCAGCACCTCCTCTTCCTTCGCTCCGTTAAAGCAATGTATCTTGCCTATACTGGGCTGTTCCTTGGTGAGCGTCCCTGTTTTGTCAAAAACAACGGTGTCCACGGTGGGGAGAAGCTGGAAAGATCGTCCGTCCTTTATCAGAATACCGTTTTTGGAGGCAAGGTTCAGGTAATTCAATATACAGATGGGGGCGGCCATCCGAAAAGAACTCAGGGAATTGGAACTGAACAGAGCAGCCATGCCTTCCATTCCCACAAACGGGAAGGCACCAATGCTCATTACCAGGGAGGGAACGACCGAAGCATCTGCAATCTCCTGGCCCGTGGATTCGATGGCAGCGGTAAAGTCTGCCGTGTTCCTTAAAATACCGCAGATTTTTGCTGCAATGGTATCATCACCGGCTGTCTCCACCTTAACCTCTATCCTTCCGGCCAGGAGGATGGTGGAGGCGAACACCGTGTCTCCGACACTCTTCTCAACGGGTTGGGACTCTCCTGTCAGGATGTGCTGATCGATGACGCCTTCTCCGTGGACGACGATACCGTCTGCGGGAACGGGCTCACCCGCGTTGATGACGCTGATATTGCCTGCCTCCAGAGAATTAAAGGGAATCTCTATTTCAACGCCTTCCTGGAGAATCCAAACCCTATCCGGCTGTTTCTCGAAAATACTCATCAGGTTCTGGCGTGAGCTTGTTTCAGTTTTGATTCTCAACTTCTGGGCGTACCAATAAATGATGCCCATGAAGGCGCCTGCTGTGATATACCCGAGGGAAACGGAAAAAAGGATTGCAAAGGTATCCAGTATCTCGATTCGAGGACGCTTTTCCTTGAAAACAGCTCTTATCCCCCGTTCAAAAAGCGGTATGGCTGAATAGAGCATCCCCAGGGCGCTGAGAATCGTCAATGGATAGTAAACCAGTTTCCCCGTAACTGCCATGCCGGAAAAAAGAAAGCAGAGTTTGATATTTCTGTCCACCAACTTTCCGTAGGCAGCCTGCTCTTTTTCAAAAACCAGAACCTCGTTCCGGGAGGATGACTTGATCTCATCTTCCGAGTCGCAGACCGCTTTTTTCTCAGATTTCGGGGGTTCCATCGCTTCTTTGACGGATTCGACCAGCTTGTTTACACAGTATACAGCGCCTGCGATGAGGCAGGTCTCAAAAAACATCGTCTCTCTCCCCCTATCGGTTTGAGTGGATATCCTGGTCTTTTTTTTTCATCCGGGCGGCAAGATCCTTGCCCTCTTCGAACAATTGGGCATACATTTGTTTGAATTCTCTGCCCTTTTCGAAACACACCTCTTTGAGGGTACCCCCTTCTGCGAAATGACGTTTAAAAAGGTGTCCCAGGGCATATGTTGATGCCCCGAATGCAATGGGGGCGTTTATCACTGCAAGGCCGTAACCGACTACAGGTAATGCCTTTACCAGGGAAAACAGGTATGGAACCGCTGAGATGGGACCTGCCGTACCCAGGAGGATGCCGATCAGGTTCTGGACCATATCCTTTGAAAATGGGGTGTCGTATGCGTTGGCAAGCAGCCGGGTCATGTTTAGCTGAATCCCCCCGACCGCAACAAAATCAATAAAGGGAACCGGAACCAGGCCAGCGCCCATGGCGCTGTACACACTTGTTTTGATGATCTGATCCGCCTTTTTATCAAGCGTTTCCGGAGAATGGATATCCGATCTTTCTTCCTGCAAAGCAAGTGTCCTCCCCTGGTGTATGCCGATCAGCCGGTCAACAATAAAATTTTTAAAAGTGTATGAATGCAGGATTATAATTTGAACCGTGTCATTTGACAAGGTCTTCTTGGTGATTTTGAAAATAGAGTCCTTTTCTTCTTCCGGTCAGGGACAAAAATCAACATCAACCTTTTCGGAACCAATAGTCACGGTGGCTTTGGATTCTGCCATGCGGCTGATGACCCTTCCCTTGCGGATGACAAAAAGCCTTGCGGGACGAAGGCGGATACATTCCTGCTTGGAGGCGGCCTGGAGGATCACCATGTCGGCATTGCACCCGGGGGTCAGGCCGTAATCTTCAAGGTTTAAAGTGGTGGCCCCGTTAATGGTGATTGCGTCAAACAGGGCCGCCTGGTGGTCAACGCCGGTCATGTGAAGGGCATGGACACCCATGTGGGCCACCTCCAGCATATCGTGGGTTCCCATGGGGTACCAGGGATCCATGACATCATCATGGCCCAGACTCACGTTGATACCGGCGTCCATCAGTTCCGGGACCCGCATCAGTCCCCTTCTTTTGGGGTAGGTATCATGACGTCCCTGGATGATCATGTTCACCAGGGGGTTGCAGACGCAGTTGATTCTTGCCTCTGCCATCAGGGGCAAAAGCTTTGACACATAGTAATTGTCCATGGAATGCATGCTGGTGAGATGGGAGGCTGCCACCCGGCCGTGAAGTCCCAGGCGCTGGGTCTGGAAGGCAAGGGTTTCAATGTGCCGGGAATGGGGGTCATCGGATTCATCACAATGCATATCCACCATGAGTCCTCTTTTTTTTGCAAGCTCACACAACAGGCGAACCGATTCCTTTCCGTCTGACATGGTTCTTTCAAAATGGGGAATTCCGCCTACCACATCCACCCCCTTATCCAGGGCGGATGTTAAAAGTCGCATCCCGTTTTTGGATCGCAACACCCCGTCCTGGGGAAAGGCCACCAATTGAAGATCAATATACGCTTTCATCTCTCTTCGAAGTTCCAGGAGAACATCAACGGCCATGAGGCTTTCATCGGTGGTATCCACATGGCTCCGGATGATAAGATTGCCCTTGGCAATGGACCAGTGGAGCAGTTTTTTGGCTCGGGCCTTAATGGCTTCATGGGTAAGCGTGGGCTTGAGTTCTCCCCATATTTTGATTCCCTCCAGCAGGGTGCCGCTCTGGTTTATTCTGGGATTGCCCATGGAAAGGGTGCCGTCCAGGTGAAGATGGCTGTCGATGAAAGGAGGGGTTACAAAATACCCATTGGCATTGATTGTTTGTTTGGGTGTTTGGTTTGTCCTCTCAATTTTGGGGGCCACCTCAATGATTTTTCCCTCCTTGCAGGCAATTTGAACCAATTCTTTTTGTCCGTGAAGTCTCGCGTTGGTCACCAATAGCTCGATCATGGTTATCGCTCTCCTTTTCTAAATGGGATCAGCAGGGCTTTGGGGTAGGCCGCCTTTCTGGACATGATAATCAGGGCAATAATGGAAAAAACATAGGGCAGCATCAGATAAAACTGATAGGGGATGGCCATGCCGGCCTGTTGCTGAACCCGCATCTGGATGGCATCAAATCCGGCAAACAGCAGACATCCGACCAGGGCCTTAAAGGGTTTCCAGGAGGAGAACACCACCAGGGCGATGCAGATCCATCCCCGGCCGTTTACCATACCGATGTAATAGGCATCAAAGGCGGACATGGTGAGAAAAGCCCCGCCAACAGCCATCATGGCGCTGCCCGAGCACACGGCCAGGGTCCGAAGTAAAAAGACATTTAACCCCTGGGCCTCAACGGCCAACGGGTTTTCACCCACCATGCGAAGGGCAAGACCCAAAGGGGTTTTAAAGAGAATAAAGGCCACAAAAAGGATGGCGGCAAAGGCAAGATAGGTAAGGGGTGTCTGGCTGAAAAAAATTTCCCCCACAAAAGGAATATCCTTGAAAAAGGGAATATCCAGGGTTTGGAAAGGGATAATTTTCGGCGGAGTGGTTGCCTTGGGCAGCAGCATCCGAAACACATAGGCACTCAGGCTGCTGCCCAGCATGGTGATGCCAAGACCGGT
>Ga0180007_10002601_pt1 | contig 21220 bp, 19 predicted proteins | sample MM_PC_MetaG_FD_121122 | JGI IMG/M metagenome (GOLD analysis project Ga0180007, IMG submission 121122) | Groundwater microbial communities from the Aspo Hard Rock Laboratory (HRL) deep subsurface site, Sweden - MM_PC_MetaG | ecosystem: Environmental > Aquatic > Deep subsurface > Groundwater... | reverse complement strand
TAAATTAAATGTGCAAAATTTATTTAAGACCCAAGAAAAATTAACTAGATTACGACAGAGAGTTCAGCTACTAGGAAAATCAGCAGGTCAATCTGGTTTAGCAAAGAGATCTCTAATTTTGATAATAGTTATTTTAACTTTAGCTGGATTGGGATCTGCCGCCCAAGCGGTCGGAATTATTCCAACAACCGCACTTAAAAAATCTTTAGAATCCAAAGTGGGTAGTTTTATTTCTCCTGCCCCCATAAAAATAAAAGAATTTGCGATCGCTGATCATTTGTTTACGGCTCTCAGCGAGACACAGCGAGCCGAGCTCGCCTCACGCTTGGGTTTTATTTGGTCAGGTGATTATTATGCCGGCAATTGGCGTGACTATAATCCAAGTCTTTTGGTCGGGCATTATGTAACGATCAATGGTTTTGATACTGGTCGATCACCTCGTTGTGTAACAAATAACGATTGTTTTAACAGCTTGACGGGCTATACCTGTCAGTTTCCAAGACCGAACAATCGATATTATCAGTGGTGGGTTGATGGTGAAGGAATTTGTGAGCGTCCATGGGGTTATCCTGGCTGGGGTTCATGCGCGACTAATTCGGATTGCGCCATCAGTGAGTTAACTTCTGCTGGCGGTCTCCCTTATCCAGGTGAGTGTGACGTTATTAATCACGTCTGCCGATATTCGATCCAACAAAAAAGAGCCATAGAATTTAATTACTGGCAGGAACACTATCGTCCGGATTGGATTTTGTATCGTTGTTCAGCGAGCGGTGAGCCGCTTCCGGGAGGACAACATCCGGATAATGTTGCCTGGATTCCCGGCGGAGCGCAGATACCGGTCAACTACACCAACGCCTCAGTTAGAGAAGAATATAAAAGACGTATTAGTGAGGTTTATGATCGGAATCCTGGTCGTTACACCGTGTTATCGATCGACAATGTTTACCCAACGAATCGCAGTCGAGCCTGTGGTGTTTTCAATAGCGACGGAAGCTTCAGGCGAATTTTTCAAGGAAAGTCAGAATTTAATGTCACAGAGTGTCGTGCTTACCGAGGATTTTGTGACATGGATTACGTCATGAAAATTAATGATTGGTTACAGGATTTAAGAAAATTTTCCAAAAAATATCTAAACAATTCCAAATTGATGATCAACTTGGTTAATCATGCCGGCATAGACTATGCTAGTTTGATCAATCAACCGGTGCCTGCAGATCATCCCTATCTTTCCAGATATTTTTATTCGACTGTCGACGGTATTTTAGATGAGTCTGGTTTTACCCAAAATGAAAATCGACAAGGGACTATTGTTGGTAAGCCTCTTGATTGGAGCTATGCGCACAATGCGAGCACCGAACAAACCTGGACAAATCAAAAGGGCTACGCAGAGCTGGCCAATTCTTTGGGGCTTTATTACTTTAATAAAAATGGGGTCGCTGGATTATACAGCATGAGCGAAGAGGGGAAGAAGCAGGCAGCCGAGTGGGCATTCGCTTCGTTTTTGATCTCCAATCCAGGTAACATGAGTTTTTACTTTTGTTCAAACCCAGATAACTGGCAGGTCGAGAATATTCTGGACTGGCCACAACTGAATATTGATTACGGTCGACCTTGCGATCCAATGCGAACCACTGATAATCCTTTGGTGTTTAGACGAACTTATAACCATGCCTTTGTTATCGCTCATACTGGCGACAGTTTATCAGCAGACTATGAGGCAACTTTACCGACTGCCGAATTTTATGAGTGGAACGAGCTTACCGAGAATTATGATCGTAGAGTAGAATCGAGAACAGTTACCACCGCTTATCAACGGGGTTACGTTTTATATACCCCGGAAAATTTGTGCGATCGGCCTCTTCGCGAGAGATAAATTATATTTTTGTTAAAGCATTTTTAAACAAAGTATCGGTTAATAAAAAACTTCCATTTGTTTGGAGGTTTTTTATTATAACTCACCGTTTATTATCCACAATTGGTAACTGAGACATGATAACAGTACAATTGTTGTTGGGGATAAAGCATTGCGGATTTATCTTCTTAAACGGCGTATCTATGGGTAATTTGAACACTTTTGACGTGGCGATAGTTGGTACTGGTCCGGCCGGAATGTTTGCTGCTCTGGAATTGATAGATATTAATCCGGAAATTCGGATTGTGATGTTTGAACAGGGTCCGGTTAGACCAAAAGGTGACAGGGATAATATTACTTCCGGTTGGGGTGGCGCTGGTGCTTTTTCAGACGGGAAATTAGATTTGGGCTCGTGCGTGGGCGGTACCATCGGGCAATGTATCGGTGAGGAGCAGTTTCGTGAGCTGATGGCGTATGTTGACTCACGTTATTTGGAGTTTGGTGGACGACCGGATATCGTTGATGCCCAGGCCAATCCCGAAACCTGGTCCAAGGTTTTGGATTTGCGTCGCCGGGCATTATCGTCACATTTGGATTTGGCCTATTTTCCAATTAGACACCTGGGCACTGATACGGCCTACACCATTGTTGAAAATATCCGGCATTATCTTCTGGCGCGTGGCGTGGTGATTCTTTCTAATTGTCCGATTGTTGAGTTGCGACCCGAGCATTTTGGTTTATCGGTTGTAACCGAACAAGGTGAAGTGGTAGCAGCGAGTTATGTATTGGCTGCTCCGGGTCGAAGTGGGGCAGACTGGTTCGCTGGCGAGGCGCGTCGTTTGGGTTTGAGATTAAAGAATAACGGAATAGATATTGGTGTTCGGGTTGAAACAAGAAATGATGTTCTGAAAGAGATAACCGATCTTTTATATGAAGCCAAGCTGTATTGTGAATCGAGTCGCGGTGATCGCGTGCGAACTTTTTGCATGTGCCCCGGTGGATATGTAGCTACGGAAGATTATCGTGGTTTAAGAACAGTGAACGGTCATTCTTATAAAGATAAGAAGAGTGACAATGTAAATTTTGCAGTGCTAGTGACACAGATTTTTACTGAACCATTTGATGACTCACTTGGTTATGGCAAGCATATTTCAAAACTGGCGAATCAGCTGGCTGGTGGAGGAGTGTTGGTACAGCGCTTAGGTGATCTGCGCGATGGTCGTCGATCCAAAGAAGAAAAAATGCGTACCTGGATGGTCCAGCCCACACTCACACCACCCCAGGCGATACCCGGTGATTTGGGTCTGGCCATTCCTCATCGTCATCTCGAAGGCATTGTTGATATGCTTGACGCCATGGAGTCGATTGCGCCGGGCATCGCTTCCAAACACACCTTGCTCTATGGAATCGAAGTAAAATTTTATTCGAATCAAGTGGAGGTCAACGAGCAAACATTTGAGACGGCTCTGCCAGGATTGTATGTAGCTGGCGACGGTTCAGGCTATACCCGCGGTTTATTACAGGCTTCAATGAATGGTGTGTTGGTTGCTCAGGATATAATACGGAAATATGGTTGTGAGTGATTTGATTCACCAATATTTTAATTTTATTTTTGTCTAACTTAAAATAAAAAATAACAAGTTAATTCTTTCTAATTTAAGTGGTGTTATGGATATTCAATTAAATCAACAAAATAAAGAATCTAAAAAAAGACAAAGGTTTATTGTTGGTATAGTTATTTTAGTGTCAGTTGCCGTGATTTATTTGTTTATTTGGCCAGTCACAGGATTAAATATTGATAAAAATTGGCGATGTACAATTCGGGGTGGAGAGATGGTTTCTGGCAGCTGCGGGATTTTCGGATGCACTAACAGGTGTTCACCTATATATTCTGATACCGGAAAGAGATGCCTGTCCTCTGAGGAGTGCAAGGGGAGGTGTCTTATAACAGTGCCACTCTTTCCTGAAGAAGATAGAATCCCGGAAGAGTGTCCAAAAAATAAAGAAACTGATCTTTATGAGTGTAGTAAAGAAATTTCTGGTGCGTGTACTAGAAATAAATATTGGACCAACGATTGCCTCCTTTATTACGAATTAGTTAAGCCGGGCCAACTTAGAGCGAAGAAGCAATGCATTTTATAAATTAATGTCAATTATTCGTGTTGTTCGGCATAGAGAAACTGATTATAACCAAGAGGGTAAATATTTGGGTCGGATTGATGTTCCGCTTAACCGGATTGGACGAGAGCAGGCAGCAGTCATTGACATTTTGTCTTTTTAATTTTAAGATCCTCTCTTAAGGAGGAGCGATGGAAGATCTTTCTAGGTATTCGACTGAAGAGCTGCAGGCTGAGTTGGCTCGACGTGGGCAAACAGAGCGAGAGCAGCCAGTCGGCGCTGACTGGTATTATTTGCCAATCGAAGATGACGAGAGTGTTTTTATCGGCCTTGTCCATCGTCGATTTTGGCATCGACATCATTCACTGCGGGATCAGCACATTTCGCGATTGGTCAAATTACCTCCAGGATTTGCCGAGGTCATGGAATCTCGTTTCGAGCACAACGGAAGTTATGAAGAAGCTTGTCGGTTACTCGAGTATTTGGGTTATCGGCCGGCTCCAATCGGTGGCGGTCTAGTGGTACACATCACAGAGATCGCCGGCAGGCGTATGCGAGTTGATTGCATCTGCGATACCGATGAGCAGCGCGCCATATTTGACAGCCACAGTAAGACACGAAGAGGTTTCCATAACGAGGCCGAGTATCGGCGGTGGATTGAGTCGCTCGTTCCGGGAACTGTGCTGGAAATTTATCCCGATCGATATGAAAGTGGTTTCAGTGCCTGTTTGATGAATCGAACTTTGGCTAAATCATTACCTCCACACCCAGAGGGAATCCGGGATTAGATATTGTCTTGAATATCAGCATCGAGTTTTTATACTCGGTGTTTTTTAACCCCTCAAAAATAAAAGTAAAGTTGTGAGTTAAAGCGGTCAGAGAAGTATTTTTTGTAATTAGAAAAAATAAAAAATGTTGAAATTTTAAAGGCGCCCCTGTTGCGTTGGGGGCGCCTGATGTAGAGAAAGAGTTAATAGAAAGGCATTTTACCACCTTCCTTTCTTGATTTCTCCGGGGATCGACTCTTCGTCGTCGAGAACCCCGGGCCGCGGCCATTAAGCTCAAACAATGAGGGATTGAGGGGCTGTCTCCGTTAGCCCCATACCCAGTACCCAGCTAAAGAACTTATCGTACAAAACACTATAACAGATCTGGACAATATTGTCAAGAGTTATTGACAGAATTAATAGCTTGAACTTCGGAACCCCCAGCATCATCACCAACATCATTCGTACGTTGTTACTTAGATCATTTTTAGTTGAAATCAAAACACCCTGTGTCTACAGAGTGTTTTATACTTTCATCATCGAGTTTTTTCTAATTCAGAAATATACCAGTTATAGTTTGGGGCGCCTGACATCACCGGGGTCTCTGTTTGATTCATAACCTCTGGTTTGCGGTAGTCTTTTGACGTCGGGCAATTTCTCGGACTTAAGTAAGGCATCATATTCTTTATCGGCCCGAACAAAGTTATTCCAGGCCACACGGAATCCCGGGCGGATCATTTTCGCAGCGTGTTTAACTTTAGACCAGGAAGAGGTTAGCAGACCTCGCGCGTATTCATCAGCGTCACTGATGCCATATTTACGAGCCAAAAGCTCTCGGGATTTTTTGGCTGTCTCAGCTAAATCTTGCAGACGATCTGATTCGAGCAATTGTTGATATTGTTCAAAACCAGCCCGTTCTGACATTTGTGGCGCTTGGGCAGATTCAGCGTTAATCGATTCAGCTACTTTTTGTCGTTCCAATTCAGCTTCTTGTTCTTGAGCTTCTGCTTGTTGAGCTTCTTTTTCATACTCAGGCTCAACTATAATTGACGCCTCTTCTTGATGCTTTTCTTTATTGCTGTGACGTTCACGCTCAACCTCTTCAATCTCTCGACGAACTTTCTCCAAGCCTTCTTCACCCAGTAAGGTAGCCGCTTCTTGCTCGCGTTGTCTCATTTCATTTAATTTTTTTTGTCGCTGAACAGCTTCTTTAGCTTCAGCCTTATATCCCTGAACTCGTTCCCAACGTTCTGTCGCGGCGATTGCTTCTTTTAGATTACTCTCTTTGGCTCGATCTTGTGCTTGCTTTAATTCCGGATCAGACTCGATAATTTCCTGTATTGTCGCTTCATAGGTATCAGGAGTAGTAGCAGCGGCAGCTATAATTTCAGCGCTGTTATTTGGAGTATCAGCCAGGTTTTGATTAGCCAAAGCTTCCTTGGCAGCCTTAGTTACATTTTCGAACCTTTCTTCTTTGTCGCGCTTGGCAGCGCGGAATTCTTTGATTTTTCTTTGAGTTTCCTCCGACTGTTTTTTAATGTCGTCTGGTACGTTACTCATAGTTTCACCCATATTATTGAAAATAATGTTTTCGTATTTAAAGTGTAAGAAAAGTTAACTATTATCGCTAATAATTTAGCATAAAAATGTCTTTTTGTCAATGGTTTTCATCTAAATTAAGCTAATTTTTTAAATTTATTTGTGCCAGTGCTCAATCTTGGCCGTTCCAAGTGGTTGCTTTTTAAATCAGCTCCAAGCCGTTCGATAACGGCTACTGCTGGCCATTTTCCCAAAGTGTCTTAGCTTTTTTTCGAAACCGCGCCAACCGGTCATGGATTTAGCACAAGCATCAGCATCGCTGGTTTTAGGATCCAGCGTATTTATGTAAACGCTTCTTTCCGCATCTAAAAACGCCTGCTGTTCAGCCATTTCTTGAACAGCCTTGGCTGCTTTTTCTTGTTCTATTTTAGCACTGGTTTCAGCAATAATTCTTTCTGCCCAACTCATTTCACCCGCTTCTTTTCTTTTTTGCGCTTCAGCTACAGCTTGCTGTACCGCATCTTCAATGTTTTCTTTTAGCGTCGGTACACTTTCAAACTCCTCACGAGCTAACCTAGTCCGTTCTTTAAAGTCTTCATCAGTAAATTGATCTGGAAGATTTGGGTATCGCTCTCCATGACCTGATCGCATAACTTAGTTTATTAAAAATAAGAAGGAATCTCTCTTAATTATATTAAAATTTGCAGTTTTTAACGAGGGTTAGAGATTGACGAATCAGCCTCATTCAGTTATATTTTCGTCTGATCTTAGCCGAAAAATTAATGTCAAAATATCATCTCATTACTTTAGGCTGTCAGATGAATAAGTCAGACTCCGAGCGCTTGGCGGCCTTATTGGATAAAATTGGCCTTGAGGAGACTGCTCGACCTGAGGAGGCAGATTTTATTTTGCTTAATTCTTGCTCAGTACGACAGACTGCCGAAGATCGCATTTTTGGTCAGGTGCGTAATTTTGCTAAATTGCGAAAAAATAATCCGCGCTTGGTGTTGGGAGTGACTGGCTGTATGGCTGGCCGTGATGTTAAGGGTGATTTGCGTCGTAAATTGCCCGAAGTTGATCTTTTTTTTCCAACTCGCGATATGGTTCATCTGCCTCGCTGGCTGGCTGAGCATGGTTTAGTAGAGATGGGGGAGTTTGCGACAGCCGGCAATTCAGATTCGGACATCGATTATTTAAGAATCACCCCCCGCTATAACAATCCTCATCAAGCCTTTCTTTCGATTCAAACCGGCTGCAATAATTTCTGTACTTATTGTGTGGTGCCGTATGCGCGCGGCATGGAACGAAATCGGCCGGCGGTTGATATTTTAGCCGAAGCTCGCGCGTTGGCTGAACAGGGAACAATTGAAATCACACTGCTGGGACAAACCGTTAATAGTTATCTGGCACCAGATAGTCGGGTTGCTTTTTCTATTGCTAATCCGTATGAAAATCATTTTGCGGCTTTATTGTGGGAGATCAATCACTTACCCGGGATTCAACGTATTCATTACACCGCGCCACATCCTAACAGCATGACTGATGAGGTTATCGATGCACTGGCTTTGCCTAAACAAGTGAATTATTTGCATTTACCAGTGCAGACAGGAAGTGATGAGATGTTACAGCGAATGAACCGTAAATATACTCGGGCTGATTTTCTCGATGTTATTCAACGCATTAAAGCGCGGGTACCTGGTATTGCGCTAGGAACGGACATTATCGTTGGTTTTTCTGGTGAAACCGAAGAGATGTTTCAGGCGACAATTTCTTTGTATCAAGAAGTAGAGTTCGATATTTCTTATACCGCTATGTACAGCCCTCGAACTGGTACACCAGCTTGGCGGGCATTTAAGGATGATGTACCACGAGCAGAAAAACGACATCGTTGGCGACGGCTACATGAGCTGATGGAGACAATTGTCTGGCGCAAGAATCAGAAATTTGTTGGACGAGTGGTTGAGGTGTTGGTTGAAAGTTGTGAAAACGGGGTTTGTTTTGGCAATTCACGAGAAATGAAATTAACGCGTTTTCCTGGTGATTCGGAGCTGATTGGGCAGATTGTTCCGGTAAGAATTTCCTCTGCTTATGAATGGACCCTGGACGGCGTTTTGGAATACGAGCTGGATTTGGCTCAAATATGCGCAAAGGAAAACCAAAAGCAATTGTCATAGTTGGACCGACAGCGTCCGGCAAGACATCTTTGGCTATTCAATTAGCCCGAGAATTTAATGGTGAAATAGTTTCAGCTGATTCACGTCAATTATATCGCGGTACGGATATTTGTACTGATATACCATCAGGCAAATGGCGAGCATTTAAGAGGCGCCGTGCTTATTTGGTAGGTGGCGTGCCACATTATTTATTAAACAGTGAGTCACCGGCTCGACCAATCACTGTTTCAGAGTATCGACGCCGGGCAGTGTGGCGTTTGAGAGAGATTGCTTCGCGTGGCAAGCTGCCTTTTTTAGTTGGAGGTACCGGGCTATACATACGTGCAGTGGTTGATAATTTTTTAATTCCAGCGGTTGAACCTCAGCCAAAAATTAGGGCTAAATTAGAATGTTCTTCGACTGTTAAGCTCTACAGCACCTTGAGGCGTCTCGATCCTGAATATGCCGCCAGGATCAGTCCTGGGAATCGTCGTTATATTATTCGAGCGCTTGAGGTTATTAAAATAACGGGAAAGCCTTTCTCTGCACAACAAAAAATACAAACACCACAGTTTGATTGGTTTCAAATTGGCGTGGACCGACCACGTCAACTGCTTTATAGTCGTATCGACCAACGGGTTGAGCAGATGGTGGAGCGGGGGCTACTTAAGGAAACGGAGCGATTGGCGCGTCGTTACGGCTGGTCAGCCCAGATTATGAGTTCATTAGGCTATAAACAGCTCCATGATTTTTTTATTGGAAAAATATCTTTAGCCGACGCTTTAAATTTGATCAAACGTGATACTCGTCATTATGCCCGCCGTCAATTAACCTGGCTACGTCGTGATAATCGGGTAAAATGGGTTGACTCAGCGACTAAAGTTCGCCTGTTGATAACTCAATTTCTAAAACAAACCTAAACCACATTAATGGGTCTTAGGGTTGACAATTAGCCTAAATTGTGCTAAAGTGCCTTGTTCGGCATTTACTCCTGGTTAGGCAATTAACCGAACCAACCATTCTTTAAAAGAATTGGTTTGAAAGAGCGATTTTACGCTCAATTAAGCAAAAAATATAGCATTAGCTTATTTTATTGCCAAGGCATCTCCCTAGCTCGCAATTTTAATGCGTCAGGGGATTTGGTGCGGGATCGTCGAAACCCTAACCTGGCAGTAGCAATTTCTGGCTGTTTTAGGCCAAAAATGCTAACCTTTAACCAGAATTAACTAATTTCTCACACATCTATGGCAGACGAAGTTATCGGCTATTGCGTTAAATGCAAAGCCAAGCAGCCAATGGCTGAAACCGAAAAGGTTGAGATGCCCGCCAAAGGGGGCGGAACTCGACCGGCTATGAAAGGCAAGTGCCCAGCTTGTGGCACAGGTATGTATAAGATTTTGCCGAAGAGCGAGGCTTAAGAGCTAAAACATTCGACATCAGAAAAACGCCCTCAGGGGCGTTTTTCTATTAGAAAAGTGATGGGTGATTTTAGAGCAAGAGCTGTCTAGTAATTTTAGCGTCGTCTGTAGTTTGAATTTATTACATTTTTCCTAATTCTTCTTCGAGTAAGCGTCGTGCCTCTTCAGGTGGTGCTTTGCCGCGCGAAACCTTCATTACTTGACCGACTAAAAATTGTACAGCCGTAGTCTTACCTTTTCGCCAATCTTCGACCGCCGGAGGATTATCAGTTAAAACTTGTTTAACTATTTTATCTAGCTTACTCAAATCATTCATTTGACCGAGATTTTTTTCTTCCATGATTATTGATGGATCGGCACCAGCTTGAGTCATTTCATTTAAAATAATCAGAGCATTCGGTCCGGTTACTTTATTCGTTTGCACCATGGTTAACAGCTCGGCAAAATTTTCTGGTGTGATTTTGACTGTTCTGATGTCCAGCTTATGTTCGGTCATTACTCCGACCAATTTGGTGAGTAACCAGCCCGAGACTAGCTTAGCTCGACGCTCTGGAGTTAATGGTTCGATATTGGGATCGGCACTAGCAACACTCGAAGTCCACTCATCAAGCTCACTAAACACTCGCTCGGCAAAATCTGCCAGTTCTTTTTGTTCGCACATGGTTTTCGCTTCGGCTCGTGATAGATTGTACTGCTCCATAAATCTGAGTCGGCGCGCTTCTGGTAATTCACTGATTGAAATTTGCTCGCGTATTTCAGTGAGATCCATGGGGGGCAGATCTGGCTCAGGGAAGTAACGATAATCACTCGATCCTTCCTTGGTGCGTTGCTCAATTGTTACACCGCGTGCATCATCCCAGCCACGAGTAGATTGTATGGCCGGCGGTTTTCCATCCAGCCATAATTTGGTCTGTCGTTTGATTTCATATTCAAGTGCCCGTTCAACCGCCCGAAAAGAATTGAGATTTTTGAGTTCGGTTTTAGGACTAAATTGTTTCACCCAGTCTTCATTGAGTGGATTATCCGGAACTTCGCGTAAAGATATATTCGCATCACAGCGCATATTTCCCTTTTCCATGTCCGCATCAGACACATTAAGATAACGAAGCATCAGCCGCAATTCCTGCAAAAAAGCTTTAGCTTCAGCCGGAGAGCGTAGATCGGGCTCAGTAACAATTTCTACCAGTGGCGTGCCACCACGATTGTAATCAACAAGTGATACTTTACCGTCGCCGGTGCCCGAATGTTGCAGTTTGGCCGCGTCCTCTTCAAGGTGGACGCGAGTGATGCCAACACGAAATTCACGTTCGTCGTCTTGACTCTCATTGATCCGCAAGATTAGTTCGCCGCGCTCGGCAATGGGCAGATCAAATTGTGAAATTTGATAACCCTTCGGTAGATCTGGATAGAAATAATTTTTTCGGTCAAATTTGGAGCGAGTCGCTAATTGAGAACCTAAAGCCTTGGCAATTTTAAGCCCGTTCATTACTGCTGAGCGATTGATATTAGGCAGGGTTCCGGGGTGGCCAACACACGTTGGACAGATGTTGGTGTTCGGCGGATCGAGTTCGCCTCGATTCGGGCAAGCACAAAACATCTTAGTGTGAGTTTTAAGTTGAGCATGAATTTCTAGTCCGATGACCGGTTCTAGTCGCATATTATCAATAATTAAACAGATTACTTGTTTGATTAGGATTGCATTTTGGGCTCAGTATTTCAAGTTTGAGAAGGAGAGACACCTGAATATTTAATCCCCACTTAATTTATTGGCTTGATTCAATCTAAAAACCGAACCCAGGTTCGGCTTTTGATTACTATAAAATCAACTAACCTTTTCTTTTTAAATCCAACCACAGGGCGATATCTGCTCCAAGCACCAAAGCCATGGCAAAGCCTTTGGTGGTTTGTGGCACAATCGCCGTGATCAGGGTGTGAGTGCGTGACAATTGACTGGCGTCTGGTAATTGACCAAAAAACATTCGAATGTCGCCGAGCACTCCACCTAGAAGTAGATAGATCAGAGAATCGGCCAAGGAGGCAGCCACACTGAAGAATAACAAGGGGATCAAAACACGCAGAAAAACTTCCCACCAGCGACCGGTGACCAAATTGCGACTAGCCGCCAGAGCTGAAGTACCACCAATATTGTCCAGCACGGTGTGATAAGCCGAAAATTTAAACCAAATAAAAAAGATCAGCGCTGGAATAACAAGCAGAAAAAATCCAAAAAAGATAGCTAGGCTGGTTAAAATTGATACCCAAAGCAATGGCAGGAGACGATGAAAGCCATGATGCAGTGAGTCGCGGACATCAATGATTTTTGTGTTGGCTAAGCCCTTGGCCGTGATGTCAATCATAGCCGCAGTTACTGCCAGGAAAGCCAGTGATGCCGGAATAGACAACATGACGAACATCATCAGCTGTTCAACTTTATTTTGTACTACGGATTGCAGCAAAACTAACAAAGTCCACTGTAGAACACTCAAAACCACAATCCAGACCACCATTTCGGCGTAGGCCCGGAAATTTTTACGAAAGTTTTTCCAGGAGACAGCAATTAGATCAGCTGGACCAATAAGTTGAGACATGTGAGTAACGGTTGATTAGAGGAATCTTAGTTCAGGAGATCAGACGATATTTGGCCAAGATTCTTATTAATGTCAGCAGTATATCATTTTTGAGTTGGGTCGCGAAGACAGGACTCGATAACAAAAAAGAGCCGAGCCGGCTCTCTGTCTTTACTTTACGATTGTCGTGGTGGTTTGTTCGGCTGGCTGGAGTAGGGGAGTCACAGCCGCCCAAGTCAATTCATGAATAGCTTCACGGGTCAGCAAATTTCCTTTCGGAGCACATTCGATTAATGTGTAGCCGGTGAAGTTTTGTGTGATCTCCAGATAGGTGCGTTCAGCCGCTCGAAGATGATCAGGATCAGCCTCATGGGCATCTTTAGTCTGACCACGATTCTCAATGAGCTGAAGAGTGGTTTCAGCCGGTACGTGCAAAATGATATTACGATCCGGCTTGGGAATTCCGAACAAGCCAAACTCCAGCTCCATAACCCAACGATAATAGTTGAATCGTTCGGTGGCGTCTCTGAGTTTACTGCCCTGGTGACCCAAGTTCGAGGCAACATAACGATCGCAAACTACATGTCGTCCAAATGCGAGTTCAGCCCGAATTTTATGACTGATAGCGTATCGATCCACGGCGTAAAATATGGATGCGCGATAAGGGCCGACTTCTTCAGGTGTACCATATTTTCCGGCCAGGTACTCCTCAACCATTCCGGCACTTTTTTGACCGTATTGCGGAAAGGCAAAGGTGACAACCGGAAGATGAAGAGCTTGTAGTCGTTTGACCAGCAAGTCAGCCTGAGTCTGCTTACCTGATCCATCCGTACCTTCAATGACAATGAACTTTCCGTGTTGAGTAGCCATGTTTCCTCCTGGGTTATTACGTGATTTTAAGCGTTATTTTTTTCTAAAGCTCTCTCTTTCACTCGTTGCTGCGCTTCTGAATCAGCCCGAGCCCATTGATAATCGTTATAATCAACGAATTTAATGGCTTCAGCCAACCAGGGTGAGCGTTGGCTTAGGGCTCGATGCATCTCTTGGCCAACTCGTCGATAACTGGCATGACCCTGCGGTATAGTACGTAGTTCTATTAAATGGAAAGCTTCGCGGTCATTAAGTCCCATCAACCAACGCACTTTATTACCATGTAGTGTAGCGTAGGAAGCCTCAGCCGGGAAGTTCGGCAGTAGTCGTTCGTATAAAGCCACAGCTCGTTCGTGGCATCTGTGAGCACGATCGGCGTAACCGGCGGCAATTAAATCTTCAGGCAGTGAGAAACCCAGCAATGGGGAGAATTTTTGGCGGAGCTGGGTGGTCATGCGGTGACGCATCAGATCTTTATAAGTACCGAAATCAGTGAGTAAATCGAAAATATGTGGATAGCCTGCTTCAAAAGCTCTTCCCGGTCGGTCGCGTCTAGTTTGACGATCTCCAATGTAAGCCTGGCTGATTTCCTGGCGCTGCTTTGGAGCCATGTCTCGGATGATCGTTCGAAGTTGGGCAAGTGATAATCGAGTATAAGGATAAAGCATGTGAGCCAATGTCAGTCCATCTGCCTCATCTTGCATTATGTCCTGGACAGATTCGCCCTGCATTAAACGCAGGGCTAGATATTGTTCACCACGATCGACGAGAGTGACATAACCTTTAGTTTCCGGTTCGACACCAGCAAGTAATCGATCAGCCAGAACATGCATTTGATTACGAATCGTTATTTGATAATCATTGCATTTAGCGCGTTTTACATAGCGTGGCATGATTTGATCCAGCGCGCGGTGAGCCTGTTCGCCAAGTCGCTGAACTTCCGGAATGTCGCTGGTGTAGCAGTGTGAGATCAGTCCCTGAAAGAATCGTCCATTGCCAAAGATGCCAACATTAGTCTTGGTTGATAGCGGTAAAAGATAGCGCAGAGTGTCGCAAGCCTTAGTGCGAATGTCCATTTTATAAGTTCGCTGGAAGGCCTTGATATCATTGTTGTCTGTCAATTCAGTCAGATGTTCTTTATGTCCATCGCCGTTAATATCATATTCAGCCAGCTCGACCGGTTTCAGTTTGCGATAATATTGTTGCATCGGCTCGACCAGGTCAGCATAAGTCGAGAAAATAAAATCCATGGTTTCGATATAGGTGCTGGCATGTTCGGAATTCATGATTTCCGGCGGCCGAACATACATCCAATGACCGTTGTTGTCACGCTGATCATAAAAGACATATCGGGTTGATTGTTCAATGGGTGAACCACCGATGCGTCGATCCTCGATCTCTTTGGTGGCGATCATTGAAATTTCTTCGAATGAAACATGAGCACCTTCAAGTTCACCGACCGAATCATCACCAAAAGCGATTAAAACTCGTTCGATCAAATCCTGGGCTCGCGCCGCATCGATGTTTCCTTCGCTGATGAATTCTTTTAAGAGTGTATCGCGAAAGCCGCCCGGAGCCCGGCTATAACGGGCATAGATCGCGCCCACCAAACCTGGCATATTGCGTACCGCAAAGACATTGTCATCAACCGAAGTGACATATTTTTCCAGTAATTTTTTTTCTTCCGGGGTGAAGTTGGGCATATGTCGGTTGGCGATGGTTATTAGTTGACTGCGACCAGTTTAGCACTCGAGGCTGGGTAAGCAACGGTAATTTAGCGTAGTTTATCCACAAAAATGCTGGAGATTACTTTTTTTATCTGGTTTTGGTAGGGTAGAAGCACTATGAGTAAAGGTTTGTGTGTCGTTATTACCGGGTCATCCGGTGCCGGTAAGACGTCGGTTGTCCGTCGTCTACTAAAGCAAATTTCGGGTTCGGCGCGGTTGATTACAACCACATCCCGAGAGCTGCGGCCAGAAGAAGTTAATGGCGTGGACTATAATTTTGTCTCGCGTCAGCAATTTGAGAAACTGGTTAAGCAGGGAAAGTTCCTTGAATGGGAAGAGAATTACGGTAATTTGTATGGCTCAGAACGAGCTGTGCTCGAGCAAATGCTAGAGCGGCATTCAGTAGTTCTGGTTACGCTTGATGTTCGTGGTGCCAAGTCGTATCAGAAGGTCTACCCTAGCGCTATTATTGTAGCTTTGTCTGTTCCAGTAGATCAGATTTTGGAGCGTATTACTGCTCGGGCACCGATCGATTCGGCTGAGCTTGAGCGACGTATTGAGGCAGTGACCAGAGAGCAGGCTGAAATTGATACGTTTGATTTTATTGTGGAAAATCGAGCTGGTCAACTGGAAACAAAAACCGTCCCACGCACTGAGAAGATCATCCTTAACGAGCTGACCAAGCGTCAATCATCGACCAGAGCGTAAGGTCAGAAACCACAAATAAAGAGGCTTTTCATCAGTCTCTTTTTTAATTCAACTGCGCGGCGGTGAAATTTTAAGCGTGATAACCCGAAGATTAGTTTTGCTGAATATAAAATCACCGGCATGAGCCGGCGGCCAGGTTTTGATTCTCTGTTCTGAATATTAATGTCAACCAGTACTACCAAAGCCACCTCGATTTTTGGCTGTAGCCAGTTCGTGCTCCACCAGTTCAATCCGGGCAATCGGAACGATCAAGGCCTGAGCAATGCGCTCGCCGCGTTCAACAGTGACCATCACGTCAGTATAGTTGAATAGTTGTGCCAGTAGTTCATCTTTTGGGCCACGATAATCTTGATCGATGATACCGATGCCATGTGGTACAGATAATCCTTTTTTCTTTGGTGTGGAAGATCGTGCAGCGATAATCAACGCATAACCCGGAGGAATCTGGACGATTAGATTTGTTGGAATAAGGGCAATGGTTTGTGGTTCTATTACAACCGTTTCGCGCGCGTATAAATCAAAAGCAACTGCGCCAGCAGTTTCGTATTTAGGGAGAGGTAGTGATTTGTCGATGCGAGTGACGGGTAGCTGCATATAAGATGAAGGCGCGGGAGTATAACCAACTTAGGAATTCATCATGAATTCTATATCCGATTTTACATTATTCCGGTTGCTTCGCCTATGGCATCGATAATGAATCGAGCCGCTGAAAATGAGATCAGCATGATAAACAAACCAATAACGGCATTTTTGATGCCAGCAACTGCTTCTTCGCGTTTTTCTTCATTCCCACCATGAGTCATGTATTTAAAGCCCGACCACAAGATGATTAACATCAACAGAAAACCCATCAAGCCAATAAATATTTGAATCAGCTGAGCCACAATTTCACGGATGTCTTTGTCAGGCAAACCAAGAGTTTCAGCGTAGGGCATTCCGATGTCAACCTGGGCAATCGCCGGTAGAGCCCAAAATAAACAAACCGCAAAACTGGTTGCTGAGGCAACCAGTATTTTTGTGGATAAACAGTTTAACGGTTTTTCAGTCATTATTTTACAGTCCAATCATCTGGCAACTTTGATGCTCGGCCCCATGGTCGAGGTGATAAATACGTTCTTAATATAGTTACCCTTGGAAGACGAAGGCTTGGCTTTCTTTAAAGCCTCCATTAAGGTCTCAAAGTTTTCGCTCAGTTTAGCTTCACCGAATGAGGCGCGACCAATTACCTGATGAATATTAGCCGTGTCATCGTTTTTGAAAGCCACCTTGCCGCGCTTCATAGCTTCAATAGTTTTGCCGATGTTTGGTGTGACTGTCTCATTCTTTGGACTTGGCATTAAACCACGAGGTCCAAGTATTTTTGCGATTTTGGCCAGCTTCGGCATCATATCCGGAGTGGCGACAGCCACATCGAAATCACATTTGCTGGTTTTGGCAATTTCCGCGATTAATTCCTCACCACCTATTAATTCAGCCCCAGCTTTCTGAGCCTCTTTTTCTTGATCAGGTGTGCTGACGAAAGCTGCCACCTTTTTTGTCTTACCAGTTCCATGAGGCAGGGTGACAGTGGAGCGCACCTGCTGATCACCCTTTTTGGGATCAATACCCAGGCACACGTGCACCTCGATTGAAGAATCAAACTTGGTGTTTGAAGTTTTTACAGCCAGAGCGATCGCCTCAGCCAGCTCATAAGTTTTTTTGTTATCGAAAGAGGATTTGAGTTCGTTATAGCGTTTACCGTGTTTCATATGATTGTGGTTCAGGCGAGCCCAAGGCTCTCCCACATTTAGATAATTATTCGAATTAAATTAATCGTCTGTTTTTAATCAACAACCTCTAATCCCATTTGCCGAGCCGTACCCTCGATAGTTCGCATGGCTGAGTCAATATCCCGAGTGTTAAGATCCGGCATTTTCTTTTCAGCAATTTCTCGCACTTGAGCTTTGGTAACTTGGCCGCATTTTTCGGCCAGTGGTTTGCCCGAGCCTTTCTTGATTCCCGCGGCCTTTATCAGTAATTGTGCCGCTGGTGGGGTTTTCAGAACAAAACTATAGGATCGATCTTCATAAACATTGATGACACAAGGAATGATGTCACCACCCAGTTGCTGGGTTGCCGCGTTGAATTTCTGACAGAATTCCGCGATGTTCAGACCGTGCTGACCGAGAGCCGGACCCACGGGCGGCGCTGGATTGGCCTGACCGGCCGGAATCTGTAACTTAATCTGTGTTTTGAGTTTTTTCTTGCTAGCCATAATGATTAGTTGAATTGGAAAAGGGGCCAGATTGCCCGACGGGCGGAGAGAAGCGGCCTGAGTCCCAGACCCTCCGCTTGCTGTGCGAAGGTTACAGCAAAATTAGTCCCTTTGCAAGGGGTAGAGTCTTTGATTTCAGTTAGGAGATCAGATGAATAAAAAACACCGTAAATTAGCGGTGTTTATTGAATTGATCGTTCAACCGTCAATGCCTACGGATTTGAGGTCGCGGAACAATTCTGGCTGTAAATCGAAAAAGCGTTCGTTTTTTGGTGGTTTAACGTCTACCGGTCGTACCGCATCCCAGCGTTGTGGTGAGCAGGGGAATGGATGTCGAGCGTCATGAATTTTGATCGCCTCGATTGTTGTACCAGCCGACAGCACAATGAAGTTTCGATGCATGCCATCCATCAGAAGCAATCGTGTGTCGTGCTGCTCGATAATCGGCGGTAGGTAATGAGCCAGAGCGATTGAGCCATCGGCAGTTCGACCCAGCACGATTTGCGCGGTGAGTTTGGCGAAGCCTTTGGTCAAACAGAAGCCGTCAAACAGGCTGCGGAAGTTTTCAATCAGTGAGCCGTAATTTGCCCGCTCAACAAACGTTTGACCCACCATGAGCGAGCTTGGATCAATTCGCATGGTTTGAATTTTACAGCCGGCGAAGGGGTGAGCGGTTGGATCTCCTCGTAGAGTTACGCTTTCGAGCAGGCGGCAAAGATATGGTTTGGGCATAGCCTGAATGCTCAGCACTTGGTTTAGATCACGCAAGGACACAAAGCGATCTGCCTCTGTCCAATGCGCCAGAAATTCAGAGCGCTGAATTCCAGTCCGTTGTTCGAATTCATTCAGATTCACTGGATTGAACATGATTTTCTCCATGTGTTGATAAAGATCGTGTGGCGATAATAACAGGCTGAATGATTGAGTGTAAAGTTGATAATTGAAAAGTGTCAGATAGTTTTTTGCTCAAAACTGCCTGACACTTTTTAGGTTTGACACCCATATCCCTTTGTAGCAAACTTTTTAGCTCTTTTAAAAATGGTCTTTAGCTACTGGAGAGATTTCAACCCAGCAGCGGTGCTTGCAAGTATTTGCTCTTAGCTCTTTGACCCTTAATTTTGTGCTTTGATCCCTTGAACTTTGCCCTTTGGCGCGTGCCCCTGCACCTGGTGTTTCCACTACGCCGGGCGTTTTTTAAAATCAAAAACAAACCCCGCATCAGATCGATGCGGGGCAGTGAGAGGTTTTTTGTGGGATACAGAATTACTCGTTGAGTTTTAGATCGGCGAGAGCGGCGAAGGGGTTGTGAGTGAGACCAACCGGTTTTTTCCCATGAGGTACAGGTCGACCGTCGCGACGATTTTCTTGAAATCGTGTTGACGACGGTTGCTGCCCAGCGAGGACAGCGGTTGGCCGAGTCGGGGTAGGTTTTTCAGCCGTCGGTCGCGGAGTCGGTTGCCGGGGAACATTGGTCATAGGTGAGGTGCTGATGATAGGCCGATTGAAAGCCGAGCCGTTCTCGATGGCCCGTCGCAAACACTCGGCGAGTCCTGCACCATCCGGCTGAGCCACAAGCGGAATGAATCCGCGTCGCGGTTCGTTCACGAGCAGACCGGGCAGGCTCTCCTTCAGACCCTCGAGATGCATGCCGGTCGAGAGAACGACATGACCATCCGGCTGAGCCACGACCGCAATGATGTTGTGTGGACCTTCCTGCTGATTGGCCCACCAGCAGGCGTAGGTGAAAAGGCGCGGGCTGGTTGACTTGGTATGCACGACGACATACCTAGTGGGCTTGAAAGGCGCGCCCGCCTTTTTGTTGCGGGTCGTCCGCCAAGCCGTGATCCGACTGGTCAGAGCTGGATCCAGGAAATCCGACTTGGCTTGCAGCCAGGCTGCCTGATAGGCATCGAGACAACGCTCCAGCCAGTTGTGGCAGTCTGGGTTGACAGCGATCATTCGGTCGTAACCCAACGAATCGCGAACCAAGTCCGTGAGCTGGGAATATTCATCCTCATCACCCGCTTTTCTCTCCAGCTCAAGATCGATCGCATCGAATGCTGACCGGACATACTTCGCGATGGCTGCCTGACCAAGTGGTCCATCATCCTGGGCGAGCTGGCCGTTGATGGCGCTGATCACATCCGGCCGGGTGTTTGGCCAGCGTGGATGATCTTGATCGATGAGTTCATGCGAAACCGGGAGACCGCGCTCTTCGTAATCGATGAGCACCTGAGCCAACGGCTGGAGATGGGCGACACAGCTACTGCTGTGTCGGTTCCAGGCCTTGCGCAGTGTTGACTGCGGCGAACCCTCTTCCTCGGGGGACACGCCCAAGTAGTCGATGAACAGTTTGCCAATCAGACTCCGTTCCATTTCTGCCTCCAAGGCGGCCTGTTTAAGGCCGAAAAAGCGGACCATGGATCCGCGAAACACACTTTTTGTATCGAACTAATCATTGATCACTCGACCAATGAACGGCTTAATATAACAAAAAAGTTAGGGAGTGTCAATCCGTGAATCTTAAAAATGCCAGACAGCTTTTGAATTAAAATTATTTGACTCTTTATCACTGTATTAAAAATCACCAGTCATTTTATGAATGATCTGGTGATTTTTTAGCCCAGGCTCAATTAGATTTTCTTCACCTGCAGGAAGTCCAGTTCTACTGGAGTCTCACGACCAAACATAGAGACCAGTACTTTAATCTTACCGCGCGATTGATCAATCTCAGACACCTTGCCCTCGAATCCTTTGAACGGACCATCGGTGATACTGACCGGAGAGTTAACATCGACATCAATTTTGTATTCTGGCTCATCGACACCCATGCGCTTCTGCAAAGATTTAATTTCGTTATCCGACAATGGTGAAGGGACGGTACCGGCACCGATAAATCCGGTAACGTTAGGTGTATTTCGCACCACATACCAAGAGTCATCAGTTACAACCATTTCGACTAACACATAGCCAGGGAATATCTTTTCTTCAACAATTTTACGCTTTCCATTTTTGATTTTTATCTTTTTTTCCTTGGGGATCATGATATCAAAAATTTTGTCCTGCATGTCCATGGATTCGATTCTTTGTCGGAGATTGTGGGCTACGTTTTCCTCATAGCCGGAATAAGTGTGAATGGCGTACCAGCGCCGTCCACGGTGTTCTGTTTGTTTCGGCATAAATTTCGTTAGCTACTCCCGCCGGAGTTGCCAATGAGCTATCTCAAGTTGATAAATTGTTGAAATCC
>Ga0180007_10002600_pt1 | contig 21222 bp, 18 predicted proteins | sample MM_PC_MetaG_FD_121122 | JGI IMG/M metagenome (GOLD analysis project Ga0180007, IMG submission 121122) | Groundwater microbial communities from the Aspo Hard Rock Laboratory (HRL) deep subsurface site, Sweden - MM_PC_MetaG | ecosystem: Environmental > Aquatic > Deep subsurface > Groundwater... | reverse complement strand
GTCGCAAATAAAGCGCCTTGATCAGCGGGGCGAGCCCTTAATGGGAATATGCCCTCAGTCGAGATCAAGCAACTGAAACCAGTTGCAGCCATACCCGAAATACCCATTGGAAGAAAACCTTCCAACCAAGTGCGTTTATTATAATGAATTTTGTTATTTATAAATATTGGTAGAAAATGTTAGACACCTGTCTAAAATTAGACAACTGTCTAAGAAAAATAGTATGGAATCGACTAGAAATAGAATATTGTACAACTTGAGAGAACATAAATCTGCTGCCATGGCCTGAGGGTTTATTAGTCCATGGCTACCTTGTGCGTCTAAGATAATATCTATTTTTTGGTAAATGATGATTGTAGTTGTGCAACACAGCTACTAGAAACCTTCAACCAAACTGATAACAATCATACAAAGGATACCTGCAAACAAAAGTTTGATTGATGTCCACAACATATTTTCTTTTGATATCTTTCCAAGAAATGCTCCAAGAGATAGGAAAAACATGAGTGAAAGACCAAACGAAATAGAATAGGCATCAGTGATATCAAAGAAAATGAATGGAGATAGAAGGATAAGTGAAGTAAGTAAAGGAGATAATCCATCCACCAAAGCTGCCATGACAGTTGCAAAATCATATGCTTTCTTGTAATCAGTATGGTCAAGTTTTCTGTGAAGTGCCCTTTCCATAGAATGAACTTCCCTAGTACGTTCTGCACTCTCAGTCATGAGCGCCCCAGTTAATCCTGAGAAACCAATTGCAATGGCAGTTGCTATGCCAATATGAATTATAAGGTTAGAATCTTGAACACCAGCAAAGTATGAACCTAAAAGCAATCCAAATGTAGTTAACGCACCATCAAAAGAATTCATTACAAAGTAACGCCTAAGAATTTTATTCATACCAGTAATCGTATTGTAAAATGCAAACTTTTCCTTTTGCTTTTTCAGAAATGTAAATAACATCTATCCTACAATCCTCTCGCCACAAGTAACTCTGTCAATACTCTGAAGTGATGCACCAGCTTTGTCAAGAATATCCTTAACTGCAGTGAAATTGATGTCACTTCCTTCAATGGTCATCTTTGATGCTTCAACTTTGCGTTCGACTTCCTGGATAAGTATATCCACTCCATCCACACCACGAACTTTTGACAATTTCAAGGCTAAATCCTCAATTGGCATGTTTAGAGGAATTAGAACATCCAATACAAGTCTTCTGATACTGGTCATATGGATAAATTATCTTCGTATAGTTTAATTAAATTATGTATCTAGAAAAATATCATTCTGACGATATGCCAGTAACTCCGATTGCAGTAAGTGCAGAATATGCCTCGATATTTCCATTATCTAAACTTAGAGCATGCAGCAATTCTTTAAGGGCCTGTTTACTAGCCCATGATCCATAAATTTCTTGATCAGATGCTATGAGTACAAGTTCTCTTGCTGCGATAACCCTTTCACGTTCTATTTCTGATTTAGATAGCTTTGATCCAAGATTTAAAATACGGAAGAAACTATTGAGTTTTCCACTCTTAATAAATAATTTAACCTCTCGCATATCATCTTCTGACAACGATGAAGTAATTCTTCCCTTTCCATATGCGCCAAAAGTAGCAGTCACGATATCCGAGATCACCACTTCATCAGTCCAACAGTGGTGGTTGGCAAGAAGACTTCTATTGATATTCCGAATACTGATAACGATCTCGCTTCGGGTTATTTCGTCCATAATTCGAAGTAGTTCTTTTCGTTTTTTTAATCCCGCAATATGTATTGAAATACCTGGGGTAAAAATTCTGTACCATGGTGCATCCCAATTTATATTTAACAATCCAAGTTTAACTCCTACCGAAGCTTTGGTTGATACATTGAACAATCCAATCATACAACCAGTAAATTCAGAAGAATAATTAATTACAGAAATAGAAACCCCTACAAGACTTTGTTTGATTATACTACAGAAACCAGCCAAACTTAAACCAGTAAACTTATCTGATGTATTGATAAGCCCTGCCACCTCGACTCCATTTACAAATGAAAGTTGATTAAACAAACCCGCAATAGCCAGGCCATTAAGTGTAGCACTCCCTACACCACCAACACGAGACTTTGGCTCACCATTTGAAAATAAACCAAAAATGGCTCCATTAGCCTTCCCCTTCACTTCGACCCCAATTAAAGAGGAGGCAACCCCATTAACATCAAGAGAATTATTACCAAACCCCATAATGGCAACGCCATTAACTTTATCTAGGATAAAATCAATATCACCTAACCAACCGGCCATTGTAACTCCATTAACGGTCCCCCGAGGTATTGCCATATCAAGCATCGCACTATGCGCTTTCGCCCATCGAGATAATTGAACTTTTGTAGCAGTATTGGAACCTAAATCAGTTGTAGAATGTTCTTTCGAAAGGGCAGATGTTTTTTTCATAGATCCACAATCCAAGGTTTGATCATAAGAAATTAGAGAAAAAATAAAGCCGGGCAAGGGAAGTGTACAACCAACTGACTTGTTGACCTCAGGCTTTTTCCCGACCGATAAAACGACACACCGTTTTATGGTCCATAGAAATCTCCGATTTCTATCGGAGAGTTTTGGCCTTGTAAGGACAGAAGTCAAAAGGCTCTTGAACCCCTCTATGCCGCTTTATGCTCTTCACTGATAATAGTAATTTACAATTACCTCAGAAAAGCGAACTGCAGGCGGCCGCATAACCGATCTGCTAGCCCGGCGAATTGTTATGTGATGATTTGATTATCGGGGAAGGGCTTTTAAATAGTTTCATCCGAAAATAAGTTTTACAGTTTAGGTATTAGTAAAAACACTAAACCCAAAACCGTAAACAATTATTCGTGGGCCCGTAGCTCAGGAAACTTTTTTGATAAAAAAAAGTTTGAGCAACTTGGTAGAGCGACGGACTTTTAGTTTTAGGAATTTAACTGATAGACCGTTTGGTGCTTTTCCTAAAAAGCGCAATCCGCAGGTCGCGAGTTCAAAATTTGGGTTTCCCGAAAACGGAAAACTCGAAACTGAAACTCTCGCCGGGCCCGAATTTTCATATTTTTATCGTCTTACCAGGCACCATAATTATAACGTTCTAGGACCCTGTGATAAACTTCCATATGTTTATGAGCAATATTGTTTGTGTTGTATTGACGTACATCTGATTTTGCCTGAGTTCCTAATTCTCGCCTAATTTCTGGATTATGTAATAGAACTCTAATTTTTGTTGCCAGAGCTTCTGGATTATTTGGTGCTACAAGATAACCATTATGACCACTAATGATTATTTCGCTTGGTCCAAGACGGTCTACCCCAATCGGTGGTATCCCACACATCATAGCTTCAGTAAATGTTAATCCAAATGTTTCCGTATCAGATGGTGAAACAAAAATGTCTGCACTATGATAAACCGGCCCCAATGATTTGTGATCAATAGCACCAGTGAACATTACACGATCCGTAATACCAAGGGTTTTGGCAAGTTTCTTATATTCATTTAATGAAGGTCCATCCCCTACGATTACAAGTGTAGCTTCTGAAATACCTACAAATGCATTTAGAAGATGCTCAAGTTTTTTTTCAAAGCTGATTCTACCAACATAAAGAACGAGTGGCTTTTCTAATGGAATATTGTGTTCTTGTCTGAACTTCACCCCTTGTTCTTTTCCAGCATATTCGTACTTATTGAGATCCATCCCACAAGGAACGTGGGTTACCGGTGCCATAACGCCATAATCTTCAAGCAGTTTCTTGATTATATTGGTAGGAGTTATTACCATATCCACTTGGGAAAAAACATATTTTATTAATTTTTCTACTATTGATTTGGCGACGCGAGTAACAAATTTATGGAGGGTGCCTTTCATAATGTGACCAGTGTATTCTGGAAGATGGGTATGGTATGTCGCAACAGTTGGCAATGACAGGGCCTTTGAAATACGAAGTGCTTGAATACCCATAAGAACAGGTGCATGAAGATGAACAATATCAGGTTGCTCTTGTTCAAGTAATTTTCTTAACCTTCGGCTACTTATTATTGGCATATTATATCCAGCATAAATTGGAAGGGGAACGGTCGGCACACGACATATTTTCAGATGATCATTTATATGTTCTATTTGGATTTTGTTTCCCCCTAATCCAGGTGCAAATAGAGTTATATCGGCATGTTGTGATAATGTAGGTAAAAGATCTAAAAGTAGAACGTCTACGCCGTTTTTGATAGGCAGGTATGTTTCAGTAACCATAGCAATCTTCAAACGTTGAGGTGGATCTACCATAGGCCGAAGTCTCTGAGATCTTTTTGGATCTTGAGATTTGTCCCTAGCAACCGTTTCTGGGATTGATATACAAGCTTGCGCACACATTTAGATTACCACCATTTTAGTTCTACAATGAAATTTATGGAGAAATTTACGCATTCTGAACGTAAAAAATACATAATACATATTTGTCTAATTGTGTTTAAAAATGTTTGTTATTGGTAGATTTTAGATTATCACAATAATAAAATAAGTACAACCACAAAGAATGTTATAATAAACACACAACTAGAGGATATGTGGAAAAAGTGTCCATTACACTGAAATGGATAATTGAATATAAAAAAAGTACTCTCAGAAGACCATCAGAAAATAGATAACAAAACTGTAGAAAATTACATAAAATCATAAAAAAATTAACAGAGTTCATATAAACATTTCTAGACAAACGTAATTGTTAATGCATAGATGCGTAAACCGAAGATTAGAAAACTTACAAACGCCCCAATCGATTCCTCCAAAAAATAAAACACTACAAAGAAAAGGAGCAATAATATCCTATAGAAAATTAGACCCAGATGAACACGCACACTTGCCCCCAATAGCATTGCAAGGTGGCTGGACCATGCACCCGGCTGGTCATTTATGTCAGATAAAAGCATTTGAAGGACGTTGTGAGATAATTACAATGGAAAATCGAGGACATTGGTTTAGTGGTGTTGGGGAAAGCACAGCCAGAACATATCTATATGATCTTGCATATGACCTTAAAGCAGTGCTTGACAAAGAGAACATAGATAAGATCGTAATTTCAGGGCATTCCATGTGGGGAGCAGTTGCACTAATTTTTTATGGTTTGTTCCCTGAAAGAGTAGCTGGATTAATGCTTGTAACCCCTGCATACGCAGATCCAAGAAAACTAGGTTTTTTAAGAAATTATCCCGGAGTTTATCCTATCCTGGACATACTTGCAAATTCTGCAAATAACACTGTTTTAGATAAAACAAAAAAAGCAATATCCGAAGTTCCATTAACATGGAACATAGTCAGATTGGCATTGATGCTCACCATAATGCCTGATAATGTTAGAGATGTAACGGCATTCCAAAAATTAATGAAAAATATCTTCAGGGCAAATACCGATGCAATGGCATTGTCAATGCAAGCACTTTTCCAAATGGATGATAATATAATGCAACATATTGCACCAAGAATAACTGTTCCAACTCGGATCATAGCTGGAGACAGTGATCCGCTCATATCTCCTGAAAGTGCAGAAAAACTGGTAGCAAGAATACCAAACGCAGAACTTCAGATATGGGAAAACACTGGACACTTGCCAATGCTTTCCCACCCTAGAAGATTGAATAGAACAACGCTCGAATTTTTACAATCTATTCAGGATTGATAGCTTCCTTGGGTAACCTGTCAGATGAAGATGTGGTTTGTAAACGTTCTGAAGAATTTGCGGGTTCTGTAAGAACAGTTAACCGATCTGACTGCGGTAAAGCTGCAACTCGTCTTGAACTCGAACGTAAAGATGCCAATGCTATATCAGTTTCAATTAAGGGAGCAAGACAGCCAAGCTCTGCAAGCATTTGTTTTCTTGATGCAATTACCCTGTCAAGAGCAGGCGTTGGTAGTTTGGGATAATCTCTTTTTTGCAGTATAAGCATAAAATCCACCTTGACAAGTAACTGACTGATTATATTTATAGTTTTTTCAAAAATTTCCAAACAGATTATAGAAGTATTAATAAATATTCATAACATTTGTTTGGTTTATGATGGTGAACTCCGATGAAAACCAAACAAATAGAAATAGATAAAACAGATCAGCAAATATTAAGCGAGTTAAAACAGGATTGCAGACGTTCATATAGAGAACTTGCAACAGCCATAGGCATGAGCCCAGCAGCATTGATAGAGCGAATGAAAAAACTTGAGAACAATGGCACCATAAGAGGTTACTCTGCAAATCTCGATTATTTAAAACTCGGATTTGAATTCATGGCAATCATACAAATCAGTATATCAGGGGATATGCTAAAAGTGCAGGAAGGAATAAGCAAACTTAGAGGCGTAGCGGCAATTTATGACACAACAGGACAGTATGATTCAGCAGCCATGGCTATGTGCAAAAGTAGGCAGGAACTTTCAGCATTAGTAAAAGGAATACTCAAGATCCCGGGTGTTGACAAAACTAACACGAGCATGGTTCTTAATGTTGTAAAAAAAATGGATGAATTTGATGGGATTTGATACCAGATATAGACGATGAGTGTATTGGAACTAATGTATGAATAGTTTTGCTTTTTTCAAATCACTCAAAGTTTTAGAACCTGTAAGATATGCACATATAGCCATCTGTTTCTGGAACGTCTCGGCAAACGTATCCAAATTTCCTGCTTTGATTGCTTTTATGAAAGGATATGCAGCACCACACATATCTGCGCCCAAGGCAATGGACTTTGCACCATCAATACCTGTTCTTATACCTCCGCTTGCTACAAGAGGAAGAATACCGCGACATTGAATGATTGAATCCATTGTAGGTATGCCCCATTCCTCAAAACCTGGGATAGCCGTTGATCTCATGTATTCGACTTTACTCCAGGATGTTCCGCCAGCACCGGCAACGTCAAGATACTTGACACCGGCATCCTTAAGCTTGATAGCAACTTCTTGATTCAGTCCTGCACCAGTTTCTTTTACTATGACTGGAACTGACAATGATGCGCAGACTTTTGAAATTGCATCAAGAATACCACTGAAATCAGTATCACCTTCCATTTGTACAATTTCCTGAAGAGGATTCAAATGAATGGCAAGACCATCTGCTTTAACAGATGAAACCAAAGACTCTAGTTGATCTATTGAATAGCGCTTTAGCTGAAATGCACCAATATTCGATATTATAGGAACGTCTGGAGCCGCATCACGTACAACATACGTTGAGGTAAGTGTAGGATTTTCGATCATTGCACGCTGTGAACCAAGACCAAGACCAAACCCGCATTTCTGTGCGCATGCTGCAAGTTTCCTATTGATCGCTTTCGCATCCTTGTAGCCACCAGTCATCGCAGTAACAATCACAGGAAACTTCAAAGATTTTCCAAAAAATGTAGTCGAAAGATTAACCGCCTCAAGAGACATTTCGGGGAGTGCGTTGTGCACAAAATCCACATGATCAAGACCAGTGGACTTTGAATATTGTGCACCTTTCTTAAGTACTAAATCGATGTGATCTTTCTTACGAGATTCAATTTTTTTCATATAACACTACCTTGCAAGAGGATATTTCTCCATATACATTTGAGTCTGGAGAACTGTTAGGAATGGAAGCACAATAAGCGAATTAACAAGCAGGACAAAATAACCTGAGTAGGTGCTTGAAAATACAAGGTCCCCAGTCACTTTCAGAAAAGAGGTACAAAATAAACCTATCAAAATCCAAACCAATATCAGATGAGGGGCCTTTAATGCGACATATATAGATCGCTTTATCGCATGCGCCGTATCTGAATGATCTATTACAACCGCAGGCGCAACATAGAATAACAGAAATGAAAGTAAAAGTGAGAATATTGGATATATCCAATTCTGGAATGGAAATTCATAGATAAGAAGTTGAACTATGACTAATAACAAAAGGACCAGTGTATATATGTAGAAAATCCGCGTCGCATATTTTCCGATTGCATCGACCATTTCTTTTTTTGTCTCTGTAAATGTCCTCTTTGAACGGACGATAAGATTGATATTCACGATTGTATCTGCAACAACAAAAACTGCAATGGCATAGGCAGCAGCTGTGATAAGTAAGTCAAGAATAGAAAGCTCGGGAATGCTCCCAGTACGCAAAAAGACTCCACCTAAAGACATGTATGTTGGTGCAGGAACAAGGGCAAGTATTCCAAATGCCAATATAAATGGTATGGAAAATATCTGTATAAGACGAAGTCGCTTCAGGTAAAACTCAATTGTATATTTGAAGATTCTGTAAAGATCATCTTGCATGATACAAATTGAACATATAGTCTTAAATACCTGCAGTTCGCTCAAATATAAAAGGTGTTTGCACTGTCAGAATTAGTAATTTATCAGATAGCATCGATTAGAAAAGAAGCTGGTAATACGCATATATACAAAATGAATCCAGTTACTGGAAAGAGATTTGATTTTGTACCTGGCCAGTTTGTATTTATGCATATCTTAGATGAAAAAGGCGGAAGTATAGTAAAACGAGCATATTCGATTGCATCAGCACCTCATGAGAAGCATCTCGAATTGTGTATTAAATTGATTGGTGGCGAACTTACATCAAAACTCGAAAATCTGGGTGAGGGGGATAAAGTAGGCATCGAAGGACCATTTGGACATTTCAAATATGGAGATGAATCGGAAGCTGCATTTGTAGCAGGTGGAACAGGAGTTGTGCCATTTATCGGAATACTTCGACACATAAATAAAAATAAGATCATGGGCAAATTTGTTTTGTTTTATAGTACAAAAACTATGGATCAGATATTATACAAAAAAGAACTCGAAAAATTGGAAGCTGAGAATTTAAACATAACAGTTGTTATCACACTCACAAGAGAAACTCCAAGAGAATGGGATGGGGAATGTGGTCGTATTAATGGTGATATTTTATACAAATATACCGAAGATACAAACCAGTTCAATTGGTGGATTTGCGGACCAATGGAAATGATAAAAAATATCAAAAATCACCTGATCGTTCTTGGAGTGGATACTGATAAGATAAAAATGGAAGGCTGGGGATAGGGCAGGGAGTTTCCTGTTTTGGGTTTCCAGTCTCGAATCTTTAGTTCATGTTTCCAGTTTAGAGTTTTCAGTTTTGGCTATTTCCTGGTTTGTAGTTCTCTGTTTTGAGTTTCGATCGTGAGTTTATGATTTTTTGTTTAGTGTAATGGATTTCAGGTTTTTGATTTAGAATCTTGTGTATCGAATCTTCAATTTCTGCCGGTTCTTGGTTTTTTGTTTCTTGCCTTGAATTTTCAACCTGTCTTGCACCACTAGTTATATTTAAAAAACAAATGAAATGAATTACAGTACTATCTATTATGGTATATAAGATAAAATATTGCCAAATTAGAGGTATAAATGCCATTTAATGATATGTAACAACGAGTATAGAGGTTATACTATGAAAACGATTGATGTTATAGTAGAAGGTGGAAAAGCAAGCGCAGGACCGCCATTGGCACCAGCTTTGGCACCCATGGGAATAAACATAGGTCAGGTTGTTGCTAAAATAAACGAAGAAACTGCAGCATTCGGTGGTATGAAAGTACCGGTAAAGGTAATAGTTGATCCAGCCACAAAACAATTTACTATAGAGGTAGGAAGCCCACCAACATCTGAAATAATAAAAAAAGAGGTTGGGATAGAAAAGGGTGCAGGAAATAGAGAAGCGCCAGCAGGTAATCTTACGTTGGAAAAAGCAGTCCAGATTGCGAAGACAAAGAGAAATTCTTTAGGCAAGGATCTAAGCGAAACGCTTAAAGAGATACTAGGAACATGTCTTAGCATGGGCGTAACAATAGAAGGCAAAAATGCCAGAGAAGTAATAAAAGAGGTAAACCAGGGCAAACATGATTCTTTGTTAAAGGGTTGAGAGTATGAAAAAGATAGTTTTCATACTTCTGCTCTTCTCTCTTTCATTTGCTTCACTTTTAGGGCAATACAACACCGGACAAAGAATAATTGGTGCCCCGATAGTATACCAAAATAATATTGTATTTGCTTCTGCTGATGGCAATATATATTCCGTAAGATCTTCTTGTGATACTTTAGTTTGGAAAAGATTTGTAGGTAAAGAACCAAACGAAGTTTTTGTTTTTGATAATTCAATAGTTACCTCAACAACTTCTGGAAAAGTATCTAAAATTGATAATAAGGGTATCATAGTCTGGACCATAGATCTTGGCAATTACAATGCAACGCACGCTTATGGAGCAAACGCAAACAACGAAAATATTTTTGTCACTACTGATTCTGGAGTATATAGCATAGGAAAAACAGGCGTAGTCAAAATACTTGTGCAATTTGAAAATAATGCACTAACAGCAGGTGTAATGAAATATCCTATGACCACACCAGCTGCAGGAAAAGATTTTATAATTTATGGTAAGGGAGATGAACTTGTAAAAATCGACAATAAAGGAAAAATCTTGTGGAAAGCGAAACTGGATCAGGGATCTTTCTGGCTATCTAGACCAGTAATAGACGGAAGTGTTGTTTATATCGGTGCACTTGATAACAAAATGCACGCGTATGCCATTTCAAACGGCCAGGAGGTATGGACGGTAAATACAAAAAACTGGATCCTTAGTACTCCTTTCATTGAGCAGGGAATGCTTTATTTCGGCGGAAATGACGGAACGGTTTATGCGGTATCTACAGGTTCTGGAAGTGCAATGTGGAAAACTCAGACACAACGAACTGTACAAACGCAGGCAACCAGCGGGTATATGGGCGGAGAAGATGTAATATTCGTAGGAAGTGGAGACAAGGGCATCTACGCAATATCGAAAACTGATGGAAGTATTGTATGGAAAGGAGGCACTGCAAGCGCAGTAGGTAGTCCTTTATTTTATCTTAATTCAGTAATATTTGGATCCCAGGATGGCACAATGTATTGTTATAGTACTGAAAGAGCGTGTTCTATAAACACACCACAGGAAGCAGAATTAATTGGTAGAAAAGAACTAGTAGTAAGTGGAAAATACGTCTCTGAAAATAGTGGCGCAAGAGTCGAGATAAACATAAACAACGGTGAATGGGAAGCAACACAACAAGATAGCAACGACTGGGAATATTATACTGATCCAACACAAAAATTAGTATCAGGATTGAATATAATCACATGTAGAGTTGTTGATACAGGAGGACAGGAACTAGGACCTTCATATACGAGCGTTGCAATAAACCATAATCCAACCGAACCGTTAAGCGAAATCAAAGTTGCCATTTCTCCAAAAGTCATCGAAGGGCAGAATTTCACGATATATGTAAATGATGGTGATGATGGATCACAGATAGAACGATTCACACTTTTATTAAACGGAGAGACATATACTGGCAGTGACAATATTAGCACCATGATCCCACAGGCCGGAGCTTATGAAGTAACAGTAAGTAAAATAGGATTCAATAATAAAAAAACAGTGATAAACGTAAACCCGAACGGAATAAACCCAGTATTTGTAATTATTGGAATACTTGGTATAATAGTAATAATCTGGCTAGTATGGACAAAATTCATAAAGCAACGATTCGCCAAAAAAGAGGATAAAATAGAAATTATTCAACAGTAACGCTTTTTGCAAGATTTCTTGGCCTGTCCGGATTTATACCTTTTAGAACGCTCACATGATATGCAAGTAGTTGTAATATTATGACCATGGCAAATGGATAAAGATCAGGATCAAGAATCGGAAGTTCGATATAGAAATTGCTTTCTGCTTTTGTTTTCTCATCATTTGTAAGCGATATTATCAATGCACCGCGCGTCTTTGCCTCTTTTAAATTCCCAAAAAGTTTTGGCAATGTGTCATCAGTCGGTGCAAGCACTATGACAGGAACACCATTTTCAATTAAGCTCAGTGTGCCATGCTTAAGTTCGCCACCAGGATATGCTTCTGAATGGATATATGATATTTCTTTCAGCTTCAGCGAGCCTTCGTATGCGATTGGAACACTGATACCCCTTCCGATAAAGAAGAGATTTTGTTTTTCTTTCAACTGTGCGGCTATTTGTTTTACCTCATTTTCTTTTTCCATCATTTGCGCAAATAAATCTGATAATGATGATATTTTCTCCTTTCCGAAAATGATTTTGTAGATTATCGCTAGCTGTGCAGTGAATGTCTTTGTGGCAGCCACACCAACTTCAGGACCAGTGTTAAGATATACCACATTATCGGCAATGTTGGTAATTGTAGATCCTACGACATTAGTAATGGCAATCAATTTGCAACCGGATTTCTTTGCATACCTTACTGCCTGCAAGACATCGGCAGTCTCACCGCTTTGAGTTAATGTTACCACCAGCGTTTTTTGATTTGGTTTTACAATAAACGGATAATCGCTTGCAATGAATGCCTGCGCACTCTTGCCTCTTTGTTGAAGAAGGTAGCTGAACATTAATCCGGCATGATAGGATGTACCGCATGCAACAATGTCTATGCGCTCGCTTTCTTCAATGAGTTTTTTCGCAACAACCACGTCAGAAGCAATAGTTTCATTGATAAAATGACGTTGGTCATTTATTTCCTTGAGCATAAAATATGGATAACCGCCTTTTTGAGCCATCTCGACATTCCAGTCGACAGTGATTTGTTTTCGCTTGGTTTCAGAACCATCAAGCGTATAAACCTTGTAACCATTTGCAGAAAGAACTGCTATATCCCCATCCTCAAGAGGGACAAATGTTTTAGTGTATTTGAGCATTGCAGGTATGTCTGATGCACAGAACATTTCACCTTTGCCAATACCAAGCACAAGAGGACTGTTTCTGCGTGCCACAAATATCTGCTCATCTTTATCATCTGCAAAAATGGCTGCGATACCGTATGAACCTTCAAGCTCATTAAGGGTTTTTAAAAATGCCTTCAAAGGTGGCATTGAGTTTACATGTTCTGCAATTTGATGCGCTATAACTTCTGAATCAGTCTCAGACCTGAATGTGTGGCCTTTGGTCTTGAGGTCATTTTTAAGCTGAGTAAAGTTTTCTATTACTCCATTGTGCGCAAGTATTACTTTGTTATCCAGACTCGCATGGGGATGTGCATTTTCCTTGCATGGTGCACCATGGGTTGCCCATCTTGTATGCCCTATCCCAATGTGGCCATCAATGCTTATGAAATCAAGCTGTGCTGAAACAAATTCTATCATTCCTTTGTCTTTTCTTACTTCAATTGTACCAGCATTGGCAATAGCAACGCCAACAGAATCATACCCGCGATACTCGAGTCTTTTCAAACCTTCGATAAGTACTTCTGCTGCTCTTCTGTTTCCCACATAACCAATAATGCCACACATTAGGATCACAAATCAAAATTATAGATAAAGAATAGGTATGATACTTTTTTATTCATATACTGAAAAGCATGGCAATCCAAAACTAGAAGAAAACTAAAAGAAGAAAAAGAAATTGGTTACTGTGTAATCATCCTGAACATAACAACTGGTGAGACACCAACATCACCAATCAGTTGGGTAACTGGAATTGCAACTCCGCCAATTACTTCCATTCTCAGTCTTCCTGCATTAACCAAAAGCGAACCGCCAGCTACTACCCATGCATCTACATCGCTTAATCCATCTCCTGAAGCATTAAGCATTAAACCGCCGACCGCGTATGGATAAACATATCTACCGTAAATCGGGATACCTGCAAGCAACATTGCTTGAAGAGTTGGATCGCCGAATTCAACTGATTGCATTACATCAGAACCAGTGAAGCGAGGGACACGGGTTAAATCAACTGAAGCGTGTAACCAGGGAGTTGCGTTTCCATCACGAACCCAGGTTAAATTGCTCGGGAATTGCACATGAACATCAGACCTAAGAAGATTGATTCCGTCTCCTCCATGCATATCAAATGAGAATATCTCACCAATCCTATAGGTCATGCCACCACCAACGCTGAAATTAACACGCGTGTATTGTGCACGGTGATCAACAGATGATGATAGATCAGTAGATGCAATATCAACACCGAGTAAGGCATATGCCGCTAATCTGTGATTTCCACGCGATAAAGATAATCCCGCAACGCCACGGACAGGAAATACACGTTCACCTAAGTGCCAGCCATCTTCTCCATCCAGACTTGATCCAACAGTAGATAATAATACACCAAGATTTAAGGCAAGTGAAGTTTGTTCGTTGCTAGATGTATATAATGGAATAAAACCAATTGCCATCAACTCGCTGACATCTCCACGAACTGCCGGAGTAAGGTCAGCCAGTGAGACACTTCTACCAAATGCCTCGAATGAAGGCCAATCATCAGTTGGAGTAACATCAACACACTGACATGAGCTGCATACTTGTGGAGATGCTCCTTCACCATCCGAATCACAATCATCATCACTTTCACATTCTTCTGGATTTCCAAATGTATCTCCGGTTTCCAAAGTACCATTACCACATACTGCATCAAGATTTGTTCCTGAAGTCAATGGTTCTGTTGCAGGTTCTCCAAGAGGAGATTCATCTGCTGAAACAGTTAGCCTTTGCCCAGGTACAACTTCACATCCCATAAAAACACTTTCTGAATCAACGGGAGATACCACTGTTAATGCAAAAACATTTCTCCCACCTACACCAGCAGGAACAGGGATCCTAACTTCAAAAGACTCTGTGATCGTCCTATTTGTAGGAACAGCCGCTCTGCCATTGAGATCAGGATCGCTACTTACGATAGGAAACGCTCTAAGAGTAGAACTATGTACAGTAGCAGTAAAGAGTTGTGGAGATGGTGAAGTGCCTTCAGGGCCAAAAGAATATTGGATATTAACTTCAAGAGATCCGTTTGTAAATGCACGTCTAAAAGGTACGGGATAAATCCTTACAACAAACACATCACCTTCGCGAGCATCAACTACGAGATTCGCATTGAAACCACTAGCTGGGCTGTGAAGATAAACATTTTGGGTAGGAGCACTTGATCCAGAACTACTATCAACCAAAATTATCGGTAATCCACCTTCACAGGTACATGATGGTTCTTGTCGTTCAATCTGTGTTGGTGGTGTTTGTGGCTGGGGCCCTTCTTCCGCATTCGCCCTACCTTCACCAAAAAATCCCATTCCAGCAGCAGTCATTAATACTACACCAGCACATTTAACTAACCCGTGTGAAAGCGGAGAAGAACGCCTAACAAATCGCATTTGATCACTTATTTCAACTTGAGTAGACCCTTTCAATGCAACTGCTGTTGCAGGATACCTTAATTGTTCCCTTAAAGATAAATTCGAACGTGACATGGGTTGACATTACTTAAAACACTTTAAAAAGATGTGGGTTGGTATGGATGAACGGATGATAAAAAGAATTGAAATCTGCGGATTTCAAAAATTTCATTGTACTTGTACTAGTACAATAAAAAACGTAGATAACTAGGGTTTATAATAACTCCCAAACACTAAATATAACATGATATCATGTCAAAAAAGGAGATATGAATGACATCTGCCGGAGAAGCCCATGCTCCAGAGAGAATATATGCCAAAACAATGGTAGCCCCAGTTGGAGAAATGAAAGAAAACATGGATTTGGATGATGATAATACTGAAAATATGAGCGTACCCCGGGGAACAGTGATTGGAGATATAGAAGGAAAGCACATGATTATCGGAGACCTCCTTGGACGTGGAGGAATGGGAGGAGTTTATAAAGGAACGATTGTACACGGCAGTCAGATAGAAACAGAGGTGGCAGTGAAGATAATACTTCCGCAATTAATGCAAGAACAATTCATAGTGGATCTTTTCCTAAGAGAAGCTGCTGCTGCTGCGAAACTTATTGGTGCGATACATGTAAATGGAATTATCAGTTTTGGAAAAATAACAGGTACAAACTCAGAATTAGATGGATCATATTACATCACCATGCCACTTATGCAGGGTAAAACACTTTCAAAGATGTATCATGATAGAACAGATAACACAAAAGGTTTGTTTGAAATTCCTCCTGACATGGCAATGAATATGGCAAAACAAATCTGTATAGGTATTGAAGAAATACATGAGAAAAAAATAATACATACTGACTTGAAACCAGAGAATATATTTGTTATGAATGGGGGCTCTAGAACACACCTCAGGCTTTTTGATTTGGGACTTGCAGGGATAAGACAGGCCATGGCAAAGTATGATAAAAAAGGATGTGCATTTGGTTCCCCATGGTATATGTCACCAGAACAAGCATTGGGTAGAGAGGACATAGATCATCGTACAGACATATTTACACTTGGTATAATTTTGTATGAACTTTTTTCAGGGGGGATCTTGCCATATGATTCAGATGAGATTGGAAAACTTTTACTAAGCATAAGCACTGGAGATCCAGAGCCGATGAGATTAAACGAACTAAATGAAGCGGTGTCAGAAGAACTTGCAGATATTGTACACATGTGCCTTGAGAACGAACCTAAGGACAGATTTCAGAGTGCATCTGAGGTACTTTTAGCTCTTGAAGAATGCGAAAAGAACATGTTAGAAGAAAAGCGCGAATCTGATCCAACAATGATAGCGAATGTTGATGCACACCCACTGCCAGCTGATCTAACAATGATGGATACTACTAATGAATCCCCACCACCAGCACAACCTCTTAATATTGTATTATCACCGGAGTCTCATGAAGAATCACCATATAATGAATCCCCACCAAAAAAATCAAGAGTTAGGAAATTTATCGCCGCTGCCGCAATAACGACAGTAATTTTAGCAGGCAGTGCAATTGGAATAATGCATGAAATGGGAACAAGAAATGAAGAAGCAGATAGACAACTCCAAGCTATTGCAGCACCAGCTGATGAAGAACAACACAGAATACAACCAACAACAGAGAACAGTGCGGCAATAATTACTCCAACAAAAGCACCTGAATCAGAAGCAATAGAACCAACCGTAGAAGCAGCTACACCAATGCTCACAAAGGTCAACATTAGCACAAATATACCAAGAGTGGATGTGTATTTGGGGAATAAACGGCTTGGAACAATAGATAATGTCGATGGTGAATTTGAAATACCGCGAGGAGACGAACAAGTAACACTTACATTCAGAAAAGAAGGACATACTCCTCAAGAAAGAACTATCACCCCAAATACTGATACGATAACTATTGCAGATATCAGATTAAAGAGACCAAGAAGCATCAGAGGTCCAAGACAGGAAAGAGGAGCTTTGATAGACAGCGGAAGAGGTAGCGGACTAGCTAATGGAAACAGACCTAGAGGAGCACTAATTCAATAACTGCCCAAGTTTACAATAACAAGTCATCAGGTCATTTGATTTTTTAGTATTTCCATTACACACTAGTTGCATTTGACAAAACAGAAAACTCAATTAAAAAGAATTGAAATCTGCTGATTACATTTAAGGTCAGATTTTGACATAAAGCACCAGGTCAATCTATTTCAAAAATTTTGTAGTGATTTTACTTTTTATAGTACAATAAAAATAAGAAAAAACTAGATATAGCAAACTGTAAATGTTTTGCAGTTTCCAAATAGCAATGTCGTGAACTCAGATAGTTCACGAGCATGTCGTGGTGTTTCCACACCACAACAACCAACTGAGATGAATCTAGTAATCAAACTGTTGCATTACTTTCTTAGTCTGCTATAGATAAAATATTTACTTGTGGATTATATGGAAGCACGAAGTCAATATTTTGTGCGCTATTAACTATTCTAAGAGCCTTGCCATCAAATCCCATCAAAGTAATTGTTTCTCCACCTCTAGTTGCACGGTGGGCAATTTCATGAACCAATAACGCTGTTTTTACTGCTTCTGCCTTTGCCAAAGACATATCAGTAGTTAGTATTGGGGTGTGGCCGTTTCCTTTTTCACCATGGGCTGTAAGGCTGTTCACACCAGATACATGTCCAAAAGAATAAACCAATGAGGCAATGTCATCCTGACTAAATATATTACCATTACCTGTCTCTATTGTAACTGCAAACGCCCTGTTTGGCGGCAATCTAAAAAGATATTTGTAACCATCAGGCGTGTTTGGAGTAACTCTTGCATCAACACAACAGATGCCACCAATATCAAGAAGAAGTTCAAATGGATCTAAAACAGTTCTCATTTCTAAAGGATCAAATAAAAAAGCTGCATGAGCATAATGTTGATCAAGATTGCCATGGTCATCTGCTAAGAACTTCTTCAACCCCTTTTGCATTTGCAATGATAAAGCAAGTAATTTTGGATGTCTTTCAAAAAGTTTATTTTGATCCCAATTAGGACGATTAAGAGCATGATATTTTAGAGTACCAAGACTAGAACAGACTGCCCAAACTACAGAAAGGTTTTTCTTTTGTATTATTGCATTGAATTCCTGATCATCCATGATTTTGAGTGCTTGAAATACGGCATTTGTTTCTTCAGCATGTGGACTTGATTGTCCACCTACCTCAGGACTAACGTGATCTAACAATCTTATCACAGGTTCTGATTCGTTTCCAAGTTGCCCTTCCAGTTGAGCTTGTTTTGCAGCCACTGCACCACATTTTGCGATTCCACCATGGCCAAGCATAAGAAATACCCCGCCAGGTTTTATCTTGCCCAATAACCTCAATATTTCACTTCGTGAATTGAATTCGTAGTTATGGCTAAGACATGCAGCCTGACCAGCTATACGAAGAAAACTTACTCCACTCAATGAGGATGGCATAGTACGCTCTTGAAATCGATCAAAACCCCCTGTAAGAACAGAAATAGATTGAAATACATTCACAGTTTGTTTTGCGGCAACCAATCGCTGGGCTTCTCGTTGCGCTTGTCTTAATCTTGTTAAACAATCATCGACCATAATACAGCCTCAAAATCAAATTATAGTACGTTTGAAATGTACCTTTGAATTGCCCATAAACGAAAGACCTAAAAAGTACTGGATCTTTCTTAATATAGGTGTATTTATATGTGTCTAAATGGTTTTAAAAGCATATCGAATTTTTGTAAAAACACAGTAGAATTAAACGCGAGCAATATAAATGTTTACGCATAATTTTGAGTACAGAGACTAATCAACTTCTAAGACCTTAGATAGAGACATGAACTTAGAGGTTTAGATGGTGAATTTTATGAATGCAGAAGAAGCACTAAATAAACTGTTAGAAGGCAACAAAAGATTCATGAGCGGAAAACTCGCTGAAAAAGACGTCGGATCTGCAAGAGAAGCAACCAAAAATGGCCAACACCCATTTGCAACAATTCTTGCATGCTCTGATTCAAGGGTTTGTCCAGAATTTATTTTTGATGTTAATTTGGGTGAAATATTCTTAGTAATGAATGCAGGGAATGTGGTGGAGGATGTAGTACTTGGAACCGTAGAGTATGGTGTTGAACATCTGCACACCCCACTCTTAATAGTCATGGGTCATGAAAAATGCGGTGCAGTAACAGCCGCTTGCCAAGGTGGAGAATGCCCGCCAAAGATAGCTGTAATAATGGGAAAGATAAAATCATCTTCTGAAAAATGTTCATGTGACGTAGAAAAAACAGTTAATGAACATGTTAAATGCATGATTGAAAATATCCGCTCTAACAGTGAAACAGTAAATAAACTGGAAAAAGAGGGCAAACTTAAGATTATCGGTATGAAATATTATTTCGAAGATGGAAGGGTTGAAATTACAGAATAGACAATATAATATTTTGTGAGGTTTTGGGAATGGCTGATTCAGATAAAATGTATACGTTCAAAAAACAGTTGCGTAATCTTCAGTCCTACCGAGGTAATGGAACCGAACTTATCTCTGTATATATCCCAGCAGGCTCACAGGTTCATGATATGAGTAACAAATTGAGAGAAGAAATGAGTCAGGCCAGTAACATAAAATCAAAATCAACCAAAACAAATGTCCTGGGAGCCCTTGAAAGGATAGCCAATTATCTGAAGATATTCAAAAAACCACCTGCAAATGGGATTTCAGTCTTTGCAGGAAATGTTTCAGACAACGTTGCAAAGGTAGATATAGAGTTATTTTCTTTAGAACCACCAGAACCTCTGAAAATAGGGGCATATAGATGCGATAGTAAGTTTTTTCTTGAACCATTGGAACAAATGCTTGGTTCGTCAGAGATGTACGGAATAGTAGTGATGGATGGAAGAGAAGCAACAATCGCAACTGTAAAGGGAACAATAATCACAATTATAAAAAAACTTAACTCTACAGCCCATGCAAAGGTAAACAAAGGTGGACAATCCCAACGTCGATATCAACGTCTTGTAGAAGAACAAATAGAAAATTATTACAAACGCATAGGCGAATCAATGGATGATGCTTTTGTAAACAGAGCAAAGGCAGTTGTTGTTGGTGGCCCAGGTCCTGCAAAAGAAGGTTTCATGAAATTAAAACCATACAATTACCAGATAAATGTGTTGGGAGTTGTCGACACTGGATATACGGACGAATATGGAGTGCGAGAAGTACTATCAAAAAGTGAGGACATACTTTTGAAGCAGGAGGCAATAAAAGAAAAGGCACTTGTAGAACGTTTCATAAAGGAAGTCGTTAATGATGGCCTTGCAACATATGGAGTAAATGAAGTAAGAAATGCAATACTTGCAAAACAGGCTGAAAAGGTCATTATTTCTGAGAATTTGCAATATATGACAGCTACATATACATGCCTTAGCTGTAACTCAGAGGAAAAGAAAACATTCAGGGAAAAAATAGAAGAACGTACCATCAAATGTAAAAAGTGCGGCGAACAGATGAAATTAAAAAGCGAGGAACTCTTGATAGATGAACTGATGGAACTATCAAGAGCCAACAACATAGAAGTAGAGATAGTTTCTGATAATACGACTGAGGGCGCTCAACTCCTTACGGGTTTTGGTGGAATAGGTGCATTTCTAAGATATAGAAATAGATAATAACAGTAAATCTAAGATGGTTTCCAGCAACCCATTTCTTTCAGTTGATCGATTGTGTGGTTTCTAGTTTTGGTTGAACTGAAAAGTTCGTCTCCGCAGATGCATCGTTTTTATTTTCCAGATTCGTGTTTTGAATTTTGGCAATTTCAAAAGATACGATACAACGTATCCACTTGACTTCGCCACTTAACTTCTTCCAGTATTTCATCGTTTTTATTGTACTATAAAAAGTTAGCAGTTTTCATTGTACTATACAAAGTACGATGAAATTTTTGAAAGCTATCAAGCTTTCAAT
>Ga0180007_10002599_pt1 | contig 21222 bp, 21 predicted proteins | sample MM_PC_MetaG_FD_121122 | JGI IMG/M metagenome (GOLD analysis project Ga0180007, IMG submission 121122) | Groundwater microbial communities from the Aspo Hard Rock Laboratory (HRL) deep subsurface site, Sweden - MM_PC_MetaG | ecosystem: Environmental > Aquatic > Deep subsurface > Groundwater... | reverse complement strand
GGGGAAAACGAGCAGGAAAGAGTTATTCCGGGCAGATGTTAACAGCTGTGGCCAGGCATTACTCTTTTTCCATGTCCACCTCCTTTGCTAAGCTCTCGAAAAAAATACAAAATATTTTGCTTTATGGCTCAGGTGCAGAGGTCATCGCATTTCGGTATCAAAAGGGACGCCGGTTGATGACTACGGAAAAACCATTTGAAGGTGTTATTCCGCAGCTCAATCGGAGATTTCATGAGACCCAGTCGGCTATGATCCGTGAAGAGCTCGATCAATATATGAATGAACAGACCTGTCCTAAGTGTCATGGTGCACGATTGAAACCCGAGGCCCTTGCAGTCAAGATAGGGGCCTGGTCCATCCATGAATTAACTTGTCTTTCCATTGAGAAGCTCCTTGGCAGTCTCCCCATTATTCCGTTCAGTGACCGAGAGCGACAGATCGGTGAACCGATCTTGAAGGAGATTGTTGATCGCCTTTCATTTCTCGAGGATGTAGGTTTGGGGTATCTGTCATTAAATAGAAGATCCGGAACACTTTCAGGAGGTGAGGCGCAACGTATTCGTCTGGCCTCCCAAATCGGTTCCAGGCTTGCAGGAGTCCTTTATATTCTTGATGAGCCGAGCATTGGTCTGCATCAGCGAGATAATCAGAAACTGATTAACACTTTGATTGAGCTGCGAGATTTAGGAAACAGCGTGATTGTGGTCGAGCACGATACAGATACCATCCTGACCGCTGATCATGTCCTGGATATGGGTCCGGGAGCAGGAGTTCATGGCGGGGAGGTAGTGTATAGCGGAGATGTCCCGGGCCTTCTCTCGTGTAAGGAATCCGTTACCGGAGATTATCTTTCAGGGAGGAAGGAGATCGCGATCCCCGTAACCAGGAGGAAGGCCGAGAGAGGGCAATTTCTGCGCCTGAAAAATTGTGTTGCCAATAATCTTCGCCATGTTGATGTCTCTTTTCCTCTCAGGGTCTTGACTTGTGTCACTGGTGTCTCTGGGTCGGGCAAGAGCTCGCTGGTGGTAGAGACCCTTTTTCGGCTAATGAGGGAAGGGCTGGGGCGAAGGGTTGACCGTATACAGGTGGAGGAAACACAACTGTCGGGTTTAATGAAGGTGGACAAGGTCGTTGATATAGATCAGAGCCCTATCGGGAGGACACCGCGTTCAAATCCTGCAACTTATACAGGTGTCTTTACGCCGATCAGAGAACTTTTTGCCAGGCTTCCCGAATCCAGGGCCAGAGGCTATAAGCTCGGGCAATTCAGTTTTAATGTCAAAGGAGGGCGATGTGAGGCCTGCGAAGGGGAAGGAGTCAACAAGATTGCCATGCACTTTTTGCCTGACATTTATGTCGTGTGCGAGGCCTGTCAGGGGAAACGCTACAATCAGGCAACTCTTGAGATTTCCTATCGAGGGAAAAATATTCACGAAATCCTTTCAATGACCGTAGAGGAGGCATTGGACTTTTTCAAGAATATTCCACCTGTTAAAAACCGGCTTCAGACCCTCTATGATGTCGGGTTATCCTATATTACCTTGGGACAATCATCAGTGACCCTTTCAGGTGGAGAGGCTCAGCGGGTTAAACTTGCTAAAGAACTTTCCGGAAGGGCCAGTGGAAACACAGTCTATATTCTAGATGAGCCAACGACAGGGCTTCATCCTGCAGACATTAAACATCTCCTTGCAGTACTGGGGCGACTCGTGGACAATGGCAATAGTATTGTAGTGATTGAGCACAATCTTGATGTTATTAAGACCGCAGATTGGGTGATTGATGTGGGCCCGGAAGGAGGAGACCAGGGAGGCATGATTGTGGCGACTGGAACTCCGGATGAGCTTGCCTGCAACGAAGAGTCTTTCACTGGATATTACCTACGTAAGGTGTTAGGGCATGGAACAGTGGGGGAAAAGGTGTGATTTTCTTTGCGCAGAGATAGATTATGCTGTTAAATAGTGTTTTAGACTCCATTCTGTGCAAAATTGTACAATAATTCAAGTGGACAGATCATTTTTGATGATAACAGGGATAGCATGTTCAATAATATGCTATCCTGTGAATTAGCTGTAATAGTCCACCAGGGACTTAAACCTTGGTACCATTAAGAACTGTAAGAGATTTCTTGCAATCATTTCAGAATCTAAAATTGAGGAAAGTTAACATGGCAGAAGATCAAGGCAATAACGGAGCTACCGGGGACAACCCGGTATTCCGGATGCAGAAGATGTATATCAAGGATTTTTCTTTTGAGAATCCCAACGCTCCCGAAGTATATCAGTCGCAAAACCAGGAACCCAAGGTTGAAGTCAATCTGAAACTGAATAACAGAAAACTTGATAATGATCATTGGGAAGTTTCCCTGCAGATCACTGCCAAAATTATTGACAAGGGGAATAATGATAAGACCATGTTTATCATGGAAATTGAACATGCTGCAGCATATCTGCTGAAGAATATTCCGGCTGAGCACTTGGAGATGGTACTTGGCGTTGACTGTCCTACCCTTCTTTTTCCTTTTACACGGCAGATTGTCAGTCAGATATCGGTAGATGGTGGTTTTATTCCTTTTCTTATGGAACCGATTAATTTCATGGCCCTGTATCAGAATTCAAAGCAGAAAAATGCAGAGAAACAAAACTGATTCTTTGTTTCTTGTTTGTAGAAAGCACAAAGGCCCTTATCACCATCGGTGATAAGGGCCTTTGTGGTAAGGCGGGGTTAGAGTTAGTACTCTCTAACGAAGTCCGGTAGTTACAAAGTTGTCGACCAGAGTTTCTACTCCTTTATTGATAGCCTGATCAAAGAGAGCGTCATACTGACTGTCGGCAAAAACGGTTTCAGGGGAGACCTTCACGTCAACGCGATTGGTCCACACCACATTACCGGTGGATGCTTCTTGCACCCAAATACGCATCTGTACTACTGCCTGAGTAAGGTTACCACTGTGTTTGGACATATGGCCAAGGCCTGCCCCAACGGCCCCCCATAAGATTGTGTTGGCAGTGGCATCACCAGTGATGCCAAGAATGGAGTCTCCACCCTGAGGATCCCAAGGACCTCCGACATTATGACCGATGATGGCACCCCATGTGCCACCGGCTGCCATCATCCCCATATTGTCATATTTGTCTGATTCAGCAAATCCAAAGGCGATCTGGCTGGTGGTACCACTGATAAATGGAAGAATACCACGTTTCCAGGGTGCCCAACTGTGTTCTTGCCTGGTTTTGAATTCAAGAATACGACCACGCATGATATAGTCTGCATTGAAGTTACGCCCAATCTTGGAAATTACTCCCTGGGTTATGCCATGGGAACCAGGACTCTCAGCTACTTTTCCGCCACTTTGACTTTTTTGCTGGTTGATATAATAGTCAATTTCATTTTTCATAGCATCTGACCAATCGCTTTCCAGTTCATTAGAAAGAGAATTGTATGAGCTTGTATCATATTTGGCAATATTGATAATATTCTGTTCAATCATGTAGTTGAATACATCTTCCTGCACAGGCAGTCCGAAACCATTACCCACCAGATTGTCTGTTAAAGCCTCGGTGATAGAGAGGTTGCGGCGGTGAGCGGAGGCTAATGAGTCCGCATAGCTGTAATCGGCAAAAGGGAGAATAACCATAGTCATTCCCTGTCCTGGCCCGTTTGGATTTGCATCCGATACTTTTAAAGTTTCAACGACAGTCTGTCCACAACCTGTCATTGCAAGCAATAACATCCAGACCAAAAGATAGGTAAACCGTTTCATAAGCATGCTCCCAACCAAAGAGTGTGTTAATGTGTAGTATTGTTATGGATGTGTTTCAAGTATTACAGGTTATATGATACGAGGCCGTAAAAGGATGATAAGCTCACGTTTTTCAGCAATTTTATCTTCGTAGCCAAACAGGTACCTGATCAGAGGAATTTGACCAACCACGGGCGCAAAGTTCGCATCTTTTTCGTTAATATTGCTGATTAAACCGCCAATCACCAGCATCTCTCCATCTTTTACACGAACGGTGGTGCTCATTTCCCGTACATTGATGATGGGCAGACCCACTTCGCCTAGACCAAACTGTTTGTACTCAATTGGTTCTTCAAGCTCTGAAGTAACAGGTACCAGACTCATGATGATTTCATTGTCATCAAGGATGTTGGCGGTGAGGGACAAGCCTATGCCTGACAGGACTCGCTCAGTATTAACCGTATAGGTAACCACTCGGGTTTCGTTATTTACGTCTGATTCAACTTTGTCGATGTAGGTGACATTACGGCCCACAGTGATGAGAGCTGGCTGTCCGTTCAAGACGCTGATTTTGGGGTTTGACAGAATCTTTGTTTGACCTTCTTCCTGTAGGGCATTGAGAAAAAGGGTGAAATTTGCAGGATTCAGACTGATCTTTGAAACAAACTTAGAGCCTCCATCTGCAATGGGAATCCATGGGTAAACCTGTCCGTTTGTCCCGAACCCTACCGTGCCATCAATCTGAAAACTGGATAATACTTTATTCCAGTTGATACCGATTGAGGAGTTATCTGTCAGGTGAACCTCAATGATTTTTGCTTCGATTGAGATCTGTTTGTACAGTTCTTTTTTAAGGTTATCAAAATAGGTCTCTAGTTTGTCAAGAAGGGGTCTTGGAGCGTGGACGGTTATCAGTCCAACGGGTTTGTCGATGGTATACCGGTTGCCTGAAGCAGAAACCTGTCTGGTAACAGACGGTGTATTTTCAGCAGTAGCGTCGTCGGCTGCGGCAGGCGCAGCCGCGGTAGTGACGGCAGAAGTGGACCAGATGTCGAGAATGGCCTCCATGTTGTCCTGAATATTCTGCCATATATCGAATTCGTTTCCTTTTGAATCAAGACGGATAGTTCCTTCAATATTACTTGAGGCATCATTGCTTCCCAAGACGTTACCACCGGTTCCGGTTTCGTATAGCTGTTTGGTGAATGGCATGGCAATATGAAACTGCCTGGTTTCTTTATACTTTACAACAATGGTAGATCCTTCCATGTCATGGTAATAATCTACCTGACGGAGAAGATTTTCAATGGCGTCGTAGAAGTCATCGTTCGCGCTGATATCGACATCAACGAGGACGTGTTGATCTACATCACTGGCCCAGGATACGCTCATCTTTTTCAGAGAAGCCAATCGTTTCAGTATATCCCATAAAGGCTGCGGGCCTTGCGTAGAACGAATAGAGGCGCCTACTTTTATGGCAATATCATCAACCTCGGTGTCAATATTGTCTTTACTGTCTATGTCAACTCTGTAGGACGGCTTCTGGTATTGTACAGGCAGTTGTCCTTCCTGTCCGGCCATTGGCTGTGATGGGGCCGCTGGTGGCACAGGTGTGTCAATCTCTGGTTCTGTTGTTTGAGGACTACAGGAGGTCAGGAAAAAAAGAAGAATAAGGAGGCTGCTTAACTGCGCCATTGGTGTTCGAAGCTTCATGGAAAACCCCTTGGGCATTGGAAAGGATAATGTTGGTCTCATCTCTGTATTCATATTCTTAGCGGCAATCTATTGTACAAGTGAACCATCTTTCATAGCTAACCGGCCCTGGATATATTTTTTAAGTCCAGGAACTAACTGATACCCCGAGTACAAAAGTGTTTTATACTGCTCTTTTGCTTTTTGGGTCTGGCCCATATTGTCATATATCCTTGCCTTGGAGATCATTGTGTCAACACTATCGCCATAGACATTACCATATCGACTGAGCAGTTTAAGGGCTGCTTCAGGTTGACCTTTCTCTTCGCTGAAAGCAGCATAACTGACGAGGGCCTCTTTCATGGGTGGTTCACCACTGATACTCTGTGAGAAAAATTCGATGGCCTCGGGGATTTGCTCCATGTTGGCCGATCCTATGGCTGCATAGAGTGCCGCCTGGTAATTTTTTGGATCTATTTTGAGACTCTCTTTGGCATAATGTACTGCCTTGGCATTCATCCCAAGGTTGGCAAGACACAGAACTGCCAATCTATTAGAGATGTGGGCATTGGTTGGCCATAGTTTGAAAGCTTGCTCATATAAGGAAACAGCGTCATCAAGATCATCATTTTTTTCTTCGATTTTTGCTTTTCGCAGCAGTTCTTTTGCATGCATAATTTCAACAGGTTGATTCGTTGACTGTTGAATAATCAGGGCTTCCTGCTCTACGACTTCTATATCTGCTTCAAAAGAAAGGTTGTCTGTAGCTCTGTCCGGCCAGATGAAAGAATTTTTGGCAGGGTATATAACGATAGTGTTGTGACGTTCTTCTTTTTTTAGGTTTTTCAGGTTCAGAATAATATCCAGGGCAAAATCCCAAGGGACATCGTTAAGTGCCAAGGTCAAAGAACCGCTTACAGCTTCATCGACGATGAGATTAACATCACTTATCTGGCGGAATAATCTGAAAACATTGTGTAAGTCGATTTTGTAAAAATCGACGCTGATACGTTTGCTTTTGTAGCCGGAAAATTCGAAAGAGTCTTGCATTGCCTCGGTAGCAGTAGTATCGGTAGAGGCAGCCTGAGGTCCGGTGATTAATGCAGCTTCTGATGAACCAATAAGTGCTTCGAGTGTTGGGTCAACCGCCATGGCTGAGGGCGTCGCATCTCCGACGCTTGGTGCTGCAGCCTTCTTCTTTTTTGCTGTGCTCTCATTAATGGTTACCAACAATCCCTGTGGTGCCGTTTCAACATTATAGGTAAAAAGTCCTTCCTGTCCTGAGTCAAAAACAATGCGTACTCCTGATCCTCTGGTTGCAACACGGATCTTATCAAGGTTGGTGCCAACATTTTTTTCTCTCACCAGTTCGGAGGCATCGATATTGTTTATGTCAATGTACATTGCGTCCGGAAGTCCATTGCGGTCGCTGAGCGTGTCATGACGATAATTTTTTATTGGACTGTCGGCGAGTAAAAGAACTTCTGTCTGGGCGTCCTTTTGTCGAACAACTATGTCGTGAAGTGACGGCACTGTTTCTTCAGCTGTTGCCAGAGCCACCTTACTCTCTGCTTTATCGGCAGCAGTTTTTGGAAAAAGCTGAACAGAGAGGTTGTTCTCTATTCGGTCAACTTTGTAGGTATGGCTTGGGGCAAGGGTGATTTCAAAACGGGTAATCTCAGGTCCCTGATCTTTCAAGGTTGAAACCTTGAGGGAGGCGAAGTCATTTTCCGGAAAGAGGTTCGTCGTGGTGATATTTTCAGCCACTTTTGTTTCAGCAATGTCAAGGACTAGCCTTGATGGATTGAAGAGTTCATACATGGTATAGGCTGGAGCGCTGTCTCCCTCCAGGACCATGAGTAATGCCTTGTTCTGCAGGTCAATCTCAATGTTATTGATGGTGTATGCTCCTGTTTGCGTGGCTTCAGCTTCAGCCTGGGCAATGTTCACTGAAAAGATGAACAGGGAGCAGAAAATGGAAAAAATTGCCAGATGGTATGTGGAGAGCTTCTTGTACATTGTCTACTCTTCTCCCTCTTTCTTTAGAAGCATCACTATGTTACTTGTTAATTTTTCGCCCGCTCGGGTGAACGAGGTTTCTTCTATAACAACCTGATTCGATACAATCTTTGTAATGACTCCGCGTTTGCCAATCTTCATGCCTGTGCGGAGTATATAACCCTTCCCGGTAAAATCTTCGGCCATGGCAAAATCGTCATTTTCAACCATCATAATGGCCACCAGATTCAACTGACCTGGCTCAAACAGCTGCATACCAGTTAACTGTTCGGATATTGGCACAATTTCATTCATATTGGTGGTTGCGGCTTTTTTGGTGATAAATGGAACAAAAGGGTCAGATCTGCCTTCTATATGATACACGAAAAGATTCTCCTGTTTCTGTTTTGGAAAGGTCACAGAATCCATGGTAGCTCCTTCATTCTGGGGAGTTGCTGGCTCTCCTGATGTAGAAAGGGCATGGGCCGGGAGAAGACAGCTGAGGCCGAAAAAAAATAGAGCCGGAAAGGCCAAGGCCATGATTTTCTTCTTCTGCGTAGTTGGTGTTTTCATAGGCCGGACTTATTTTCTTCTTCGTTTTTTCTTATTGTCTTCAGGTTTGCTGACTTTGACATTGGTAAATCTGTAAGTGACAAGGCGGCAGCTGGAATTTAACAACATTTCTCCGCTCACTTGCTTGGGGCCACCCATATCTATATTGGACACCGCCACGATACGATCAAGCTTGCTGACCTGGTCCAGAAAAATTCCCATATTGTGGTATGGGCCCCGTACTTTTATATCAACCGGGATTTCAGAATAAAAATCTCTGGGAACATCAGCAAGGGGCTTGAAGGTGAGAAAATCCAGGCCTGATCCGCGGCCCAAGGCTGAGATGTTGGTCAAAAGGCTGGGGATTTCTTTTTCTTTGGGCAGCAGTGTTGCCGTTTCGTTGAAAAGTTCCTCTGTCGCATCGAGTTCTGCCTGTAATATCGGACGATTAGCGGCCTTTACTTTGGCCGCTTTCAGTTCCTGGGCCAGGCTCACCTTTTGTTTTGATAGTTTTAAGGACTTTTCATTTTGTGGCTGGAACCAGAAAAAATAGAAGAGAACGACAGGAAGCAGAAACAGAACCACAGCAATGGCAATTTTCAGCTTTTTATCAAGCGGAATGTACTTTTCATCTATGAAGGTCGCAAATGCGTTGTTCTTTTTCATACGCCGCAGAGTTCTCTATTAGTTCTGTTTTGCAGTTTCGTTGGTTTTTTCAGGGCTTTTGATGGAGCAAGCCAATGAAAAGCTCTTCAGGTCCCGACCAGATACGTTTTTCAGAGAGGCATTAGAGAGATTCACATCACCTATGTATGGAGATTCTTTTAATGCATCCATGAATTGAGCTATTGTTCTGTTGTCAAGAGCTGTTCCGGTCAATGAAAGGCTTGACCCTTGCTGTTTGAGGGATACCAACCACATTCGTTTATTGTCGATCTTGTTGGCGACTTCGTCAAGAATATGGACAGTAATCGAGGAATCTCTCTTCAGGGTATTAATGATGTTAATTTTGTTTTCAAGATCTTTTTTGACCTGTTCCAGGCGCTTCATCTCAGCAAGAATTGGGGCATATTTCTCTTTCTCTTTCTTGAGTCCTGAAATTGCATCTTCGATGCTGGATATTTTGGTAGCCTGGATAAAACCAACTGTTCCCAAAATAAGAAGAAGAAAGATAAACAGCGCAATAAAGCTGACTATCTGGTTACGTGCCTTTGCACGTTTTTTCAGTTGTCGTATGGGGAGCAGATTAATTCTGAGCATAATTGCAGCCTATATCACTGATGGACGGATAGCTATACCTGTGGCAATAGCCATTTCGGGTCCAATGGTATTCAAATAATCAGGGTCGATTTTTTTATTGTTGACTGTCATGTTGGCAAACGGATTGAACAGTTCCACAGTAAGACCGGTTTCACTGCTCAGAAAGTCGGTAAGCCCTGCGACCTTCGCACCGCCACCACTGAGGACCAGTCGGGTAAGTTGTTCGTCTGCATGGTTGGCATGGTACAGGTCAATCGCCTTCTTGATTTCAAGAACCCATTGTGTGCAGGTCGTTGAAAAGATCTCTTCAATCTGCTGCTGTTTATCTTCTGCCGGAAGGTGGCCGAGTTTTAAGGCCTCGGCTTCTTCAAACTCGATATCAAAAGCATTCTGAATTTGTTCTGTCAGCTGACGACTGCCTACGACGATATCTCGGGCAACAACAGAAGTTCCCTTGGATATTATATTGATGTTCATCTTCGTCGCCCCGATATCAACCAAGGCAACATTTTCATCTTTTGGATAGTTGTATTCGTAGGTGTTTTCCAGAGCAAACCCATCTACATCGACGATAACCGGTTGCAGGTTTATTCCTTCCAGCATCTCCAGGTAATCATCTACGATTTCTTTTTTGGCGGCGACCAGCATGACATCGGTACGGTCAGACCCTTCTTTGTTTGTTTTCAGGTCTTGAAAGTCGAGATATACGTCATCTATGTCAAACGGTATGTACTGTTCTGCTTCAGACTGAATATGCTCTTCAAGCTCTTCTTCCGTCATAACTGCAAGATTGACCTTTTTTACAATGACGGAATAACCGGAGATAGAGAATCCGATCTTCTTTTTTTTGATTTTAAGGTTCTTAAAGAGATCGGCAATTGCCTTGCCAACAGCTTCAGGGTCATTCAGCGTTCCATCATCTACTGCATCTTCCGGAAGGGTTGCGCTTCCCAGGTTGACAACCGCATAGGCCTTGTCTGTTCGTTTGAGTTGACAGACTTTGACTGCATGTGACCCGATGTCTACACCGACGACCAAGTCTTCTCTGGATAGGAAAGGCAGTTTCATGATTGTTAGCTGATAATAGTATTAGTATAGAGTAGTAGAAATATAAATCTGCATCCAAGAATAATTTCACAGGATTACAGTTAGTGATAGTTAATGTATATTTAGGACATAAAAAAAAACATTTGTCAAGGAGGGCAGCAGAAATAATGTGATCTTCTTGTTGCTAAAACAGGAGGTTATGGAAATGGCAGTTCTCCTTTGTCTCTTTTCTGCACCACATATAGCCGTTGCTCTTCATGATAGCTCACTATATGGTATAATTGCCTTCGTTAAGGAAATGACGTGAACCGTCTGATTTTATTTTAAATGTGGTGAACTATCTTGAAATTGGTTTGAGTTTGAGGTACGTTCACAAAAAAATAGAATAGTGTAGCGGTATCGATCGGCGTAAATAATAGGTGGTTATATTGAGTTCTAAAAAATTTGAAAAATCAGTAGTTCGTGAATACACAGAAGCTATTCTTGTTGCAATTATCCTGGCCCTTTTTATCAGGAGCTTTGTTGTTCAGGCGTTTAAGATTCCGTCCGGGTCAATGCTGCCGACCCTGCAGATTGGTGATCATCTACTGGTTAACAAGTTTATCTACGGAGTGAAAATTCCTATGGTCGGGACAGTTCTCATCCCATGGAAGTCTCCAGCCCGTAATGATGTTGTGGTCTTTCGGTTCCCTAAAGATCGATCCATAGATTATATTAAACGTGTCGTTGCTGTCGCAGGGGATACGGTTGAGATGAAAAACAAGCAGCTCTATATAAACGGAGAAGCGATAACCAGCCCCTATGCCCATCATACTAATAATGACATTATGAAGCCCAGCGCTGGACCTCGCGATACTATGGGACCGGTAAAGGTTCCTGAAGGGAAGATATTTGTTATGGGAGACAATCGCGACAATAGCTATGACAGCAGGTTCTGGGGCTTTGTTGACTTAAAAGATGTACTGGGAAAGGCTTTTATTCTATATTGGTCATGGAATCTGGATGAGCCGCTTCTATCTGTTGATCGTTTTGCCTCTATTCGCTGGAATCGATTCGGTTCTGTTATTCATTGATTGGAACAGGCGAGGGCCAGAGTAGTATGCTGAAGGTATGTGTTACTGATGGTGAATGGGAAACGTGAAAGAAATATATCGATTTCGACATAAACATATTCTTGGTATTGAGCAGTTCTCTGTTGCCGATATCTTTTATATCCTCGATACCGCTGCATCCTTTAAAGAAATATCCAGCCGCCCTATTAAAAAGGTCCCCACTCTCAGAGGGAAGACCATCATCAATTTTTTCTTCGAGCCTTCTACAAGGACCCGTCTCTCTTTTGAGATTGCTGCAAAGCGAATGAGTGCAGATACTTTTAATATTGCAGCCTCAACGAGTTCAGCCCAGAAAGGAGAGACCCTGATCGATACTGCGTGTAATCTGGAGGCCATGAATCCTGATATCATTATTATCCGGCATTCCAGTTCAGGGGTACCCAGTCTTCTCACGCGTCATGTCAGGGCATCGATAATTAATGCCGGGGATGGGGCCCATGAGCATCCAAGCCAGGGACTTCTTGATTTGATGACTGTTCGAGAGCACAAGGGCAAGATAGAGGGGTTGAAAGTGGCGATTGTCGGGGACATTGCTCATAGCAGAGTCGCTCATTCCAATATTGTCGGGTTTACAAAGCTGGGGGCAGAAGTCAGGGTAGCCGGTCCTGCTACCTTTATGCCGCCATATATTGAGTCCCTTGGGGCTCGGCTCTGCGGCAGTGTAGAAGAGGCCGTGCAGGATGCTGATGTGGTGATGGCACTGAGAATTCAGAAAGAACGGCAGGATGACCCCTTGATTCCCTCACTTCGTGAGTATTCACAGTTCTATGGTATTAACCGATCTCTGTTACGACATGCCCGTCCCGATGTCTTGATTATGCATCCCGGTCCGATTAACCGTGGGGTGGAAATGAGCCCTGACGTAGCCGATGGTGCTGGTTCCGTTATACTGGAGCAGGTGACTAATGGGGTGGCCGTGCGTATGGCCCTCCTTTATCTGGTTATGGGGAGTGAAGGGAGTAGAGTGGGCTGATGACAATTGTAACAATCTTACAAAATGGCCGTCTCATTGATCCGGCAGGCGGTGTTGATGTAGCCGGTGACCTCTGGTTACAGGATGGAGTCATTGTTCCTGCCCGGGAGCATCTCCCGGAAAACAATCTTGTGTTTGATCTTCAGGGAAAGTGGATTGTGCCAGGGTTGATTGATATGCATGTTCATCTCCGTGATCCCGGAGAAGAGTATAAAGAGACCGTGGCTACCGGTACTAGGGCAGCTGCCGCCGGCGGTTTTACTGCAGTGGCCTGTATGCCCAATACTCACCCGGTCAATGATAATGCAGCCGTTACCCGTTTTATCCTTGAAAAGGCTCGAGGTGCATCCGCCAGAGTTTACCCCGTCGGTGCTATCAGTAAAGGGAGTAGCGGTGAAGGGCTGGCCGAGTATGGTGAACTGAAAGAGGCTGGCGCCGTTGCTGTAACAGATGACGGCTTGCCGGTTTTTGACAGCCAGTTGATGCGCCGGGCCATGGAATATGCCGGCAGCCATGAACTCCTGGTAATTTCTCATTCAGAGGAGATTGCTCTTAGCCGTAGCGGTTCTATGAACGAAGGCGTTGTGTCTACCCGTCTTGGTCTGCGTGGAATTCCGGTAGCTGCTGAGTCCATTATGGTCTATCGGGAGCTGGCCCTTGCGGAACTGACTGGGCAGCGTGTCCATATTGCTCATGTGAGTACCGCAGCTGCTACCGATCTTATCCGCCAGGCCAAGGCCCGTGGCGTTCAGGTAACGGCTGAGACCACGCCGCATTATTTTACGCTCACTGAAGAGGCGGTGGCGGAATATGATACCAATGCCAAGATGAACCCGCCTCTGCGAACCGAGGCTGATCGTCAGGCCATTCGCGAAGGGCTGCGGGACGGCACCTTCGATGCCATTGCTACGGACCATGCCCCCCATTCTGTGTTGGAGAAGGAGCTGGAATTTGATCAGGCGGCAAACGGGATCATTGGTCTTGAGACCTCGCTGCCGCTTTCCTTGAATCTTGTTCGAGATGGAGTGATCGATGTCATGCGTCTGGTGGAATTGATGTCAACAGCCCCTGCCCGTATTCTCAAAGTCCAGGGAGGAACCCTTGCTGTGGGCAGCGTCGCTGACATCACTGTGATAGACCCTGACCGGGAATTCACCTTTACCCGGGAGTCCATTCTTTCCAAAGGGAAGAACTCCCCCTTTCTTGACTGGAAACTTCGGGGTAAAGCTGTGCTTACCATCATGGGTGGCCGCATCACCCATAATGAGATGGAGTGAGAGCGGTTGGTTAACGTCTCTTTCCGCCTTCCGCCTTTAGCTTTTCATCCCTTTCCATATAGCTTGCAGGGTCTTTGATTCCTGCCTCGGCAAATCCCTTCAGGCGTAGCAAACAGGCGTCACACCTGCCGCAGGCCTTCTCTCCTGCGGGGTCATAGCAGCTGTGTGTCTTGCTGTAATCCACTCCAAGAGAAATTCCCAGGCTGATTATTTCTGCTTTGCTCATAGAGAGCAGAGGGGCATGGATAGAGAATTGGCTGCTTTTTTCCACTCCGGCCTTGGTCCCAAGGTTGGCCATTGTGGTAAAAGCCTGGAGAAAATTGGGCCGGCAGTCAGGATAGCCTGAATAGTCGACAGCATTTACTCCGATAAAGATGTCCGACGCTCCAAGGACCTCTGCCCAGGCAATCGCATGGGAAAGAAAAATGATATTACGGGCCGGGACATAGGTGATGGGGATACCTTCTTTGTCTGCTTCGAGGTCTCTGTCTTTGGGGACATCAATGGCGTCGGTGAGTGCCGAACCGCCAATTTTATCCAGGTCCAGATTGAGAATAAGGTGCTTGGCCACCTGGCTTTCTCTGGCAGATTGTGTTGCTTTCTTCAGTTCAATTGTCTGTTTCTGCCCGTAACGGAAACTGAGGCAGTAGCATGAATAGCCCTGGCTTTTGGCAAAGGCAAGGACGGTGGTAGAGTCCAGGCCGCCGCTGAAAAGGATGACCGCTTTTTTTTTCTCTTTGCTGGGTGTCATGATTCTCTGTTTAAATGGTATGCGCCGCCTTCCAGGAAGCAGGGCAGGGATATGCGAATATTAATAGATTGCGGGCAGACTTCAGCCTGATAGGCCAGGATCTGAACTCCTTTTTCTGCAACCTCTGTCAGGGTGCGAGCGTAGAGTGGATCGATATGGGCAGCTGGCCTGAAACGATCTGCATCTGTGCGTTGGACACAGAAAAAAATGATTCCCCGATGCCCCTTTTGTACCAGATCCGCAAGTTCGCGCAGATGCTTGGTGCCTCGGGCAGTTACGGCATCGGGAAACATGGCCCAGTGCTCTTCCACAAGTGAGCAGTTTTTGATTTCCACATATATTTTTTCTTCGCCTTTTTCAAGGAGCAGGTCGAGTCTGCTGGACTGGGAGGTCTTCACTTCTCGAGTTATGGAGTCGATTCCCTGGAGTTCTTTGATCTTTCCCTCAGCAATGGCTTCGGCCACGATATGGTTGGTCAACATGGTGTTGACTCCTATCCAAGTGGTTTCTTCCTGGATCATTTCTAACGTCTGTGCATATTTGCGTTTAGGGTTGGGCGAGGTGGAGAGCATCACTCTGCTTCCCGGCGTCGAGCAACCACGCATGGAGCCGGAATTGGGGCAGTGCACAGTGATTTCCTGCCCTTCGTCTGTTTTGACGTCGGCCAAAAAACGTTTGTAACGTTTGATAAGGGTTGCGGCCTGGAGAGGGGCGTGAAATTGCATTGATCAGGAGGAGTGAAATTTTATATCAATTATGTTTAATCTTTGAAGAATCGTCTAAAATACAGTATAAAGAATGGACGTTGAAAGGGGAAGGAGAAAGCGCTTTTCCCTTGCAATTGAACCTGTCTGCTGCCAACTGGTACAGATAACATACAATACTTGTACAGGAGAAGCTTTGTTATGAAATTAGGTGTAAACGGCCTGGGACGAATAGGGAAACTTTCGCTCTGGCATCACGTATCGAGAAAGCATTTTTCAGAAATCGTGATCAACGTTGGTCGTGAAATCGGCCAGGGACTGAATGATCTTGCTGCCTCAGTGGAGCGAGACTCGTCATATGGACGTTTGGGTACCTATCTTCATGGTCACAGGGGCGGACGGGTAATTGAAGAGCTGAACGAAGAGGCGGGAACCATGGTCATTAATGGTGTGCCGGTCAAGTTTCTGCGTACAGCGCGTAACCCCAGAGATATTGCATGGCAAGAAAACGGTGTGAAGCTGGTTGTGGATACCACCGGGGCCTTTACCGATCCCACTGCTGATGCCGACGCCCAGTGGGGAGCCCTGCGTGGCCACCTGCAGGCAGGAGCTGAAAAGGTACTGTTGTCGGCCCCGTTCAAGATCAAGTCCAAGGGGCTGGATATGCCGGAAGATGCCGTGACCACAGTCATGGGGATTAATGATGAGGACTATGACTCGTCCAGACATTCTTTGATTTCTGCCGCATCCTGTACCACCACATGTCTCTCCTATATGATCAAACCACTTATGGAGAGTATTGGGGCTGAGAATTTTCTCAGTGCCTCCATGGTTACAGTTCATGCCGCTACAGGCAGCCAGCAGGTCCTGGATAGGCTGCCTAAATCAGGGGCTGCGGATTTGCGTAAGAATCGCTCCATTATGAACAACATCATTCTTACCACCACTGGTGCAGCCAAGGCCTTGGCCTTGGTTATCCCGGAGATGAAATCTATTGGTTTTATTGCTGAGTCGGTACGTATCCCTACCTCTACCGGTTCTCTCATCGTTCTGGTACTTAATGTTCAGGATGATCTGGAGAATCCTTTAAAGAGGGATCAGATAAATTCCATCTACCGTGAGTATGCTGAAAACAGTCCTTACCTGGAATACTCTGAGGAACAGAATGTCTCTTCCGATATTATTGGTGTCCCGGAAGCGGCTGCTGTGATCGAGAGTACAGAGACTCACACCCGCACCGCCTCTATTCCGGTGAATCTTGATAAACTGAAAAGCTGTTCTATAAAAGCAGGGGCGGATCGTATTCTCAATGTCCCGATAACCCAGGCAGTCATATACGGCTGGTATGATAATGAATTAGGCAGTTACACGAACATGTTGGGTGATCTGACCATACAGGTTGCCGATCAAATGCTATAACTTATGCAAATTCGGCAGATGGAAGTCCGGGATGTATCTGCTGTGGTAACGTTAGAGGCAAGCTGCCTTTCGTCATGGACTTTGAGGCAGGTAGAAGCTGAGCTTGGCCGAAAAACAGGGATAGCTCTTGTGGCCATCTCATTGTCTGGTGAGGTGCAGGGATGGTGCTGTGGGCTGCTGGTCGGTCCTGATGCAGAGCTGCTCAAAGTTGCAGTCAGTCCCCAATGGCAAAGGCAGGGGGTGGCAGGGGCTCTGTTGCATGAACTGTGTCGTCAGCTCGTAGCACGGAACGGAGAAAAGATTTTTCTCGAAGTTCGTTCGCAGAATATTCCAGCCCTGCAGCTCTATGCAAAGCTCGGGTGGACGGAAGTGGGCTGTCGGAAGCATTATTACAAAGAGCCTGCAGATGATGCCCTGATCTTTGTCAATAACCTCCAATGATTGAAAAATGATGTAAAGGAAAGAGTGAATGAAGACAATTCGTGACCTTGAGCTTGCTGGAAAACGGGTACTGGTGCGGGTGGATTTTAATGTCCCCATGGATGAAACGAAAAATATCACCGATGATATCCGTATTCGTATGGCCCTGCCAACCATCAATTATATTCTGGACCACGCTGGTAAGCTGGTACTCTGTTCACATATGGGAAGACCTAAGGGACAGCGGATGGAGGAATTCAGCCTTGCTCCAGTAGCTGATCATCTTGCAGGAATTCTCGGACGTGAGGTTCGGCTCGCTCCGGATTGTGTGGGAGCCGAGAGCGAAGCAATAGTTGCCGCAATGCAGGATGGAGATGTGGTGATCCTGGAAAATCTTCGCTTCCACAAGGGAGAAACCGAGAATGATCCAGATTTTGCCCAACAGGTCGCGCGGATGGCTGATGTTTATGTCAATGATGCTTTTGCCGTTTCTCATCGTGCTCATGCCTCGGTAGTTGGAGTTCCTGCGCATGTGTCTGAGAAGGCTGCTGGATTCCTCCTGAAGACAGAAATGGACTTCTTTCACAAGGCCATGGATGCGCCGATCCGTCCCCTTGTCGCTTTGGTCGGTGGAGCAAAGGTTTCCTCAAAGCTCGGGGCGTTGCAGAATATGCTGGACAAGGTGGATGTCATGATCATCGGCGGAGCCATGGCTAATACCTTTCTGAAAAGCCAAGGTGTGGAGATGGGTGCCTCCAAGACAGAGGATGATCTGCTTGAGGCAGCTCGTGAGTTGGTGAGTAAGGCCAAAGAAAAAGGTGTTAAGCTTTACTTCCCTGTGGATTTTGTGGCAGCGGATCGATTTGCCCCTGATGCTGTAATCAAAAATGTAACTTTTCGCGACATCCCTGCAGGATGGATGGCCCTTGATATCGGACCTGCAACTACATCCTATTTTCAGGAGGCTCTGGCCGATGCCCGTACTATTGTCTGGAATGGCCCCATGGGTGCCTTTGAAATGGATGCCTTTGCCAGAGGAACAATGGCAATGTGCCAGACTGTTGCTTCTGCCCATGCTTTGACTATTACCGGTGGTGGAGATTCAAATGCCGCTGTCAAGAAATCCGGAGAGTCAGCCAATATCTCATATATGTCCACAGGGGGTGGAGCCTTTCTCGTTCTCATGGAAGGGAAGGTTCTGCCTGGAGTAGAAGCTCTGAAAGAATAATTTGTTACAGCACGATGGTTGATCTAATTGGCAGCACTTTGCTAAGCTGTTACAAAATGAGAGTAACCTATTAAATGGAGAGAGAATGAAGCGGAAACCATTGCTTGCAGGAAATTGGAAGATGCATACCACTGTCATTGAGGCCTGCCACCTGGCAGCGGAGATTGGGCGATGCTCTGCTGGTATTGATGACCGTGATGTCCTGCTTGCCCCGCCATTCACCGTGCTTAGCGAAGTGGCTCATGTTTTGAAAGACAGTAAAATCATGATTGCTTCTCAGAATGTCTGCTGGGAGGATAGCGGTGCCTTTACCGGAGAGATCTCTCCGACCATGATAAAATCAGCAGGGGGAACTGCTGCAATTATCGGCCATTCTGAGAGGCGGCAGATTTTCCATGAAGATAACAGGATGATCAACAAGCGTGTTCAAGGCGCATTGAAATTTGGTCTTGTCCCTATTCTCTGTATTGGCGAAACTCTGGAGGAAAGGGAAGAAGAACGAACCTTTATCGTCCTCACAGGGCAGATTAGGGACGGGTTGGCCGGGGTCAGCGCTGGTGATATGAAGAAAACCATTGTTGCCTATGAACCTGTCTGGGCAATCGGGACCGGGAAAACAGCAAGTAAGGAACAGGCCCAGGAGGTCCATGCTTTTGTAAGAAACCTTCTGGCAGAAATGTATGAAAAAGATATTGCCGACTCCGTCAGAATATTGTATGGTGGCTCGGTTAACGTGGACAACGTCGATGGATTGATGGCGCAAGCCGACATAGATGGTGCACTCGTTGGCGGCGCAGCCTTGAAGGCTGAGTCGTTTTGCCGGATTATAAATTTTACTTGAGAACCCTGTTTAATGCCAACCATACTTACCGTTGTCCATATTGCAGTTTGTTTCTTTATGGTCATCATTGTTTTGCTTCAGCATGGCAAGGGTGCAGATGTCGGAGCCTCTTTTGGGGGGTCGAGTCAGTCGTTATTCGGAACAGAAGGGCCTGTCCCTCTGATGAATAAGATTACAACCATGGTTGCAGTTGTCTTCATGGTGACTTCAGTCAGCCTCGCTTATATTTCATCAACAGCGAGTACAGCGTCGGTGATGAGTGACGTACTGCAACCGTCAGCAACTGAAGAAAAGGCAGTACCTGCTGGAGAAAAAGTTATCCCCATGCCTCAGGCTGTAGCAGAAGAAGCAGCAACTCCAGAGGCAAAGCCAGCGCAGGAATAAAAAGACATAAAATTGTGTGCCGAAGTGGTGGAACTGGTAGACACGCTGTCTTGAGGGGGCAGTGGCCCACGGTCGTGCGAGTTCGATTCTCGCCTTCGGCACCATTTTTCAAGGGTTTTTGTAAACATTACAAGTGTTTGCAAAAACCCTTTTTTTGTTTGATCTCATTGGTCGTACACAAGGTTGTACACAGTGAGAGCAAAAACAAACCCTTCTTATTTGATAAAATCCCCCCTTGGCATTTTTTATTTTCGTGTCCGTATTCCAAGTTCTAAAAAAATCAATATAACAGTCCAAAAATAGGAATTGGAAAATCTTTGCATTTGGAACAATTTATCTCAATCTGAAAAGGATAAGGTGTTAGAAGAAATTGATACTAAACTAGCACTAGCGTCACCGGCAATATCAGGTAGAACCACCCCTATCGCTGAACATGATGATCTGACCAATGATTTGGTGAGTGGCAAAATAGATGAATTTGTAACGCATTATATTGAGAGAAGAAAAAGGACAGGAAAACCCGCTTCACTTTCTACCGTTAATGAATACAAAGGGATTTATAACGAGTTTATATTATAAAGAAAAAGTAAATGTCGTTAGCAACATATACATTTCATTTACAATATAAGATTGTTATCTGGTATAATCTTAACAAGTTGTCACAATATGTTGTAAATAATAAGGATGGTTACCCAACAGCTTTAGATTGATTAGCGTCATAACCTTCAGCCAACCCTCGGTCATTTCGGTCGGGGGATTATTTTGTTGTAATTTGATCTGATAAAGATAGGTGCGTGTCAGACTAAATCCGACCCTACTATAGGGTGTTGTCAGATCAGGTCTAAACTTTTACACTTCACCTGACCTTTTCTGTCTGTTCTGATCACGACATGGAATTTACTCTCTTCGTTCTCATGTTTCATTGAAGATTAAGTCAAAACATCCTTGTCGGTGTTGATGCCGTCCCCTTCAGGCATTGTCTCATTATCTTCATCCAGCATTTCCATCAACTCTTCCTGAAAATCAACATCCTGCATCAATTTAATAGCCATAGCCTTGCATAATGCTCCTGTAATACCTTTATGGTCACCAGAAATTACCTCTACAATTATTTCACCATTCTCATCAGTTTCAAGTATCAGTGCAGATTGATTATTTTTGAGTTTCATCTTTTATTTGTCCGTAATTTTATGGGGTATTCCATGCAATCTGGTAAGTTATTGCACGTCGATTGGGAGACACAGCTCAGGCATCCAGATTGCTTCTCTGCTTTTTTTTAACTGTTTTCTCTGTCGGTGGCCTGTTCTCAGATTAGGATTGGTAGGTTGCTAATGTATCTCTCTTGGGTGGCACGTTTAATCATGGTGTATTGTTTAATAACAAAAGATACATAGGTGGCAACGATTTATTGGCTGAATATGGATTTATGAAATTAGCAGTGACAGATCTCGATTTATTCATAGTGAGGGAACAGAGACCTGTGCCCAAACATGCGCCAGTCCATCCTGTAAAGACAGAATCAGTGTCAGCGGTGGCAGTCAAAGACACTGTCGTATCGGAGTCATACTGTTCACTGCAGTCAGTACCGCAAGATATACCAGCAGGGATGCTTGTAATCTTTCCGCTGCCATTGCCCGCTAGCGCGACTGATAGCGTGAACGCAGTGTATGTTCTCACAGCTCGTACATTTCCTCCACATGTTTGCTTTGAGCAGTCATGGCTTTCACCAGTGGTAAAGTCTATCGTCCAGGCATTGATGGTCATGCCATGCGTTGTTGTAGATGACCACCAAGGATAATTGGGAGGAGGAGTCGGGAAAAAG
>Ga0180007_10002598_pt1 | contig 21279 bp, 32 predicted proteins | sample MM_PC_MetaG_FD_121122 | JGI IMG/M metagenome (GOLD analysis project Ga0180007, IMG submission 121122) | Groundwater microbial communities from the Aspo Hard Rock Laboratory (HRL) deep subsurface site, Sweden - MM_PC_MetaG | ecosystem: Environmental > Aquatic > Deep subsurface > Groundwater... | reverse complement strand
TTAGAGCGCAATATCTCCATAGTAAAATATGTTTGCAAATATATGATGCGATATTTGTAGATATATTTCCTGGAGAAGAAGAAATAACGGACTCGATAGTCGGAGAAGCCATGACGTATCCACCTTTGTTGCCTGTCTATGAGAATTGGATTGGCCGAAGCGTTCCCTGGTCTTATGAAAAAAAGAAGTATCAAAATGGATAAATCACTAATCAAATCGGTATCGGAATCGCAAGATGAAATTCTACGCTGGATTATGCAATTATATGCTCCTGATGGATTTGATCTCGATCCGACATATAGTAGGGGACTTTTCTATAAGAATATTCCCAAACCCTTATGGAAGTTCGATATAGCGCCACAAATAGAGGATACCTTATACGGAGATTGCACTAAACATCTTCCTTTTGAGGATGGATCACTTTCCTCTATTGTATTCGATCCTCCATTCATATTCGGTGGTAAGAATGGACCTCATGGAAAACAGGGGCAGGATATAATGGGTAGGAGGTTCGGAATATTCTTCAATTATGATGCAATGAAGAATATGTATTGTGACTCCCTTGCAGAATTCAAACGAATCCTCCGCAGAGGAGGGTATATTTTCTTCAAATGCCAGGACTTTACGGATACGAAAACAACTATGACCCATTGTTTGGTATATCAATGGGCGACTGAACTGGGTTTTTATGCTGAAGATTTGTTTATCCTGATTGCGAGAGGAGGACGACTCTATAATCCGCAACTAACACAACGACATGCAAGAAAATTTCACAGTTATTGGTGGGTATTTAAGAAATGAGAATAACAGATTGTCACATTAGATATAATATACCGACAGAGATTACGATTATCATCGATACTCGTGAAAAATATCCAATTCTCTTTCCTTCAAGGATAATCATATCCCATCCCGAATTAACATACAAGCAAATTTCAGTTAAAGTAACCACAAAGAGGGCCGTATTGAAATTTGGAGATTATACTATTGAGGGGTATGAAAATGTATGTGCATTTGAACGAAAGGCGAGTCAGCTTGAGATATATAAGAACCTGAACGAATCACACGATAGAATAAGGCAGGCTAAGGCATTTCGCAGATTGAAAGCATCGTGTGATTTTCCGTATATTCTCATCGAGGCATCTCCTACTGAATTGCTGACGAACAATCCAAAAATCAAATTCCCGGAGCTGGTATGTCACCGATTGGCATTAGCTTTGGCGAAATATGGATTGCACGCGCTTTTTATTCCCTGGAAAAGCAGAAATGCAAATACCAGAAGAAAGGTAGGAACGCTCATGGCTCATATTATGCTTGCATGTATTCTGAAAAAAACGTTTGAGGCGTTTCCAATTCAGATATTAGAGGACAATTAAATTTTTTTCGATTGATGTGTTTTTCCTCTTGACTTATATGGAGAATGTGATATAATGATGTCATGGAGATACGAACGCGACAAAACAAAATACGATAAAGAGATCGGACAGTTCGTATTTCCTTTTTTGTAGTTATGTACGTTGTCATAAACACAGACCTCCGCAGACGGGGAGTCGGTGATGCAAAGCCCATCGGCTCCCCCATAATTCGAGTAGAAAGGATAAAGAATGGAAACCTCGCGAAAAGTACGAAAAGCTCTAAATAAAGAGTCCACTTATAAAGAGCCTATAATTCTGTTTCTCCCCGGTGGTAAAATCGATTCATTTGTTATATATACTAAAGAACAAAAAGATGTGATAACCATTACAGATAAACCTATTTATGATCGTGTACTACATGCAGTTATGGCCGCGTTGAAACAAAACCGGGAAGGAGTAGTACAGGGGGAGACACAACACCATGAATGATCCAAATCGTGGAGTTTCGCAAGAGCTATTGACGTTGTACAAAAGAGAATCCTATGAGCGGTTTCGATTACAACTGTTTGAGGCAATAGAAATATTACTCACAGATTTTGAAATGACTTGGGATGATTTGGCGGATAAGCTACAACAACTTACCTGTGTTGGTACTTCGGGTATAACTCTCAAACAAAAAATCGGATGGAGTGAATCATTGACCGATGAATTTCTAAATGACGTTGCGGCGGTTTTTTCGATGGAGTTACATCTTATATTCCGACCCCGGTTGCCGGGAACACTATTATAGGAGAATAAACAATGAGTAAAACTATTACGATTGATGACGAGACTTATGAGCGGTTTGTTACATTTATGGGGATTACGGAAGACCGTACTTATCCGATAGCAACTATACGGAAAACCCGTGAGGTCGGGGATTCCTGTCTAAGATTGATACTCAACTTATCGGATGGATTTCTTGCTGATACCTTTAAGGGAAAGATTTTTTCGATTGATCAGAATGGCCGATTAGGAATGATGGGACCTAAGTCTCAACTCCGGGGTACTTTTTATGATGTACCTGAATATGAAAGACAGATATTCCCAGTAGAGGAGGATTTTGGCAGATGAATATCAAAGACTTAAAATCATTGCCGATTGAAGCTCGACAATCGAGTATCGCATGTGTGTATGCTTGCAAGCGAAAATGGCTGCTCAAATACAGACTTGGTATCACTTTGCGTGGCGAACAAATCAAAGAGTCGGCTAATCTCGGACAGATATACCATAGGTTTAAGCAGCTTGGGCCTGGACGAGAAGACGAGGTTCGGAAGTGGGTCCGAGATCGACAAACGGCCCTGATGAGCCAGGTCGATGCGGGGGAGGACCTTGATGGTACACTGGCCCGCTTAGCTAATCTGCTAACAGAATTATACCATAAAGCCGAAGTAATGGCTCATATATTCTGGGAGCGGTTTCCTTTGCCGCCGTATCTTGAAGTTATAGGAAGAGAAATAGATGTCTCAGTTCCTATTTCTCTTCTTGGTTTTTATTCGGAGGGATCGAAAATACTTATAGGAGGCCGGCTTGATTCACTTTTACGAAACAAAGAAGATGGAAACATATGGATTCGGGACGATAAAAGTACAGGCCGGGCCTTAGAGACCGTATTCGCCGGCTTGGGGTGGTCAATCCAAGCTCGATTATACCGGATACTGGCCGACCACTATCTTACGGAAGGAGCAGTACGTGGATTCATCATGGATGGTATAGTTAAGCCGGGGATTAAATTGTGCGGAAAGGATGAAAAAACGGCTAAGGCGGAAAATATAACTCCTCAAGAGGCTTATCTGCGAAGGGTTCGACAATGGTATATGGAGCAGGAGGGGGATATGGATCGAAAAATGATAGACTCTAAGGCTCTTATTTTTGCCGAATCCTTATATCCCCCAGAATTGGTTAGTGCTATAATGATGATCGACACACTTGCCAAAGCGCCATGTGAATCAGCACATCATCTGGAATCTGAGTTTCCCCGTGATATTACTCGGCAAGCGTGTATGCAATACGAGACGCAGTGTGAGTATCACGATCTATGTGATAGACATCCAGATTACTGGGATGAATTATTTGAGTGCAAATATCATTTTATCGCTGGCGATGATTCCGAAGAAAGTACGGGCGAAATTGAAGGGGCAAAGAAAGGAAAGGAATAAGGACAAAATGAAGATTCGACTGTTAAATATGATAATGAATATTGAAAGGACAATAAAATGAAAGGGGAATTAAGATGAAATGGAACCAAAAACGCGAATTCCGTTTATGGACTTGGATTTTTATAATCTTAGGAATAGAAGCACTGCTCTTGCTTGTGCTATTCTGCGGAGGTTGTGCCGATAATTCGTTTGGATTACGATTCCAGGCGAGTGAGGCCCAGAAGGAATCGGCGGAGCTTACATATTTGTTGGCAAAGAAAGTTAATGAGCAAGGAAGTGACCCACAAAGTGATGTAAGTCGGAAGATTGTAAACGGAACTGAAACAAGTTTGATTTATGTTGGTCGTCCAAAGCAGATGCCTGATGTAGCGGAATTTGATACAATTAACGAGCAGGCTGGCCTCGATGCTGCGGAGCGACCCGATGTCGGCGGGATTCTGGATGCAGTATTAGAACTTGGTTTGGGAATTACGGCTGTGCTTGGTGGAGCCGGGGGAGTAAAACTTGCCCAGAGTCTGCGCAATATGCACGCCAAGGCCAAAGGATTTACCGAAGTGGTAAAAAACAATGAAGTATTTAAGGGGCTGTGTCCCCCAGAAATGTGGGAGATGTTTAAAGATGCACAAGCTCAGCAATCAGAACCTACTCGGATGCTTGTAGCAGAGACAAAGACAAAGTAGGAGTATATAATGGATACAATGACTAATAGTAGTAATGGTAACAGGGGCAATATCGTTGTGAATACACAACCGAATTCCACGCCCGTTCCTATTGATTGGGCTGCATTAGGAGCTGTAACTGGTTATAATCCCAGGGAAGCAAAGGATTTACGGCTATGGATTGTCGGACCGAGCGGAGAAGGAAAAACCACTTTCATTTCGAGTATTCCAGATCATGTAATACTTGATTTTGATGATGGAGCCAATGGAATTCCAAACGGAAGAGCAATTCGGATACGTATTTGTGATTACAAACACTATATAGCCGTTACGGATAAACTTATTGATGAAGCCAAAAGGAAAACATGGAGAATGGGACATCGAGTCTCATTTGATACGGTTGATGAGTGGGTCGATTTGATCCAGAGCCGGCTTGAAACGGAGAAGGATGTTCCAGATATAACCGAATTCGGTTCAAGGGGACATGGTTGGGCACTTATTAAAGGTCGCTGTTGGTCTCGGCTTAAAGCATTGGAGCAGGCTGGTTATACTTGGTCATGTATAGGTCACATGACATCAAAAACCGAAACCAATCCGGTGGATCACAAAGAACGAACGGTATTAAGGGAGAGTGTATTCCCCTCGTTTGCAAAAAAGATTACAACCAAAAGCGATTTCAAACTGACCATTTATTCTTTATCCCAAACAGTCGAAAAGAAGGAAAAACGAAAGATGGGTGATGGTCGAATCATCGAGGTTCCAGGCGGGACAGAAACAGTCAATACATATTATGCAGATTCGTTCACAACCGCTGCCAGGGAGGGCAAAAGTCGGGCGGTTCCTGCAATGGATAGAAAAATTGAAATTCCCCTTGTAGGGGGATGGGATGTATTTGCGGAGCATTACAATAATGCAGTAAGAATCGAAAAAGAGAAAAAACATTTTTTGAAAGGATAATTTGATGAGTGACTTACTTTTCGAGCAGGCATTGGCCGCATGTAATGAAGAGTTCCGACAGGCCGAGGAATTTGGTGATGATTGGTATCCCGATGATGGGACCTATGTTACCGTTGTTACCGATGTCAAAAAAGGTGTTAAGGTATCTGATGCCACTGGTTCGGGGGAACCAACCTTATGGTGGCGATTGAAACTTCGGATTGATGACACGATGAATGAGAGGGTTCACGGCAAAGAGTTTCCAATGCCCTTGTCCTCTCGTTTTTGGGGAAAAGTAAAGAACATCTCACGGGCGCTTAATAGAGGGCAAGTAGCAATCTCCGCAAAGGAAGCCGATGCTATTTTGGAGGCAGCCCGTGGAAAAGTACTCGAAGTAAATGTATATACTACAACAAGTGATAAAAACGGACGGCAGTATAGGAATGTCTCGATTAAGAATATTCTTCGCGTAAGTAAAGTTGAACCGATGCAAGAGGGTAATCCAGCCCCGGAAGCATAGATGACTCAATAGCATAACTGTACGAGGTGCTGATGGCAAAAGCTAATCCTAATAATAATACTCGCCAGCACCTCCGTAATTATACTTTATATGTAGGGTAAAGATATTGAATATAATAATACCTATAACTCTTAGTCCACACATCGTCGGGGGAAAGCCGCGGGGATATTATGTGATAACCCAGGGACTGTTTCCCGGTGGTTGGCCAATCTTGCGAAAAGATCAATTTATAGGAATTTGCCATGATTGTTTGACAATTACCATTGATCGGTATAACAAATGGAATACACTGGTAGATATGGTTCTATATGCAAGTCGCAGTATGAGCGGCGAAACCTTTACATGGTTATCGCCATGTAAAGTATATCCAACTTGTACAGGATTCCGGGCTTATATCCCCGGAACACTATTATTGCCTCCCTCCGCAGACAGTAAGAGGATAGAAACAACAGGTATTTTCCAAAAGATTTTATTTGGGGGAGAAGCAAGTAATATGTGGGTAGCTATGATTTCAAAGATTTCTATGGATATATTACGCGGCAAAAAAGAATTGATGCAAGGAGAAAAAAATGGGTGAAATGAAAACATTTGAAGGTGGGGCTACGAGAAGTGTAGAGGAGGTGGATAGACCCGACTATCGAAAGGCATTATCGCCTATCGTGTTGCGGGGATATGTGGAATACTTAGGCCGACATAGATTACAGGCGGACGGGAATTTGCGAGAGTGGGATAACTGGAAAGCAGGGATTCCCCTGGATCGGTATCTCGGAGGATTAGGCCGACATGATATGAATGTATGGTTATTGATGCACGGCTACTCTGCGGAGGATAATAATGGACCAGTGACGTTACTGGATTCTTTGTACGGAGTTATATTTAATTCAATGGGTATGGTACATGAGATACTAAGGAGAGAAAATGGTAAAAATTGATACGGTTTTTTTGGATATGGACGGAGTGCTTGTCGATTTCCAGGAGGGGATTCATAGAGCATTAGACGCAGAGTATAGCTATGAGAAATATCCCCATGAAAAAGGTAAGTGGGATATGACTAAGGAAATTATACCAAGACATAGTTGCCAGCCTGCGTCATTTAAGCGAGTCAATAGTTGTTGTACAGAAGAGTTTTGGCAAGGTTTAAATTGGATGCACGATGGCAAAGATATATTGGCATCCATTTTGGGTATATTTGAACAGCGGCAAGTTTATTTACTGACTACTCCTATGCCCCATATTGGTTCATGGAGTGGGAAACGACTATGGGTGGAGAAGTATTTACCGGAGTTCGCTAAACGGCTAATCATAACGCAAGCACCAAAAACGCTAATGGCTCGGCCCAATGCTCTTCTTATTGATGACAAGGATCAAAATGTCGATGAGTTTATCAAGGCTGAAGGTCATGCTATTCTTATTCCGCGGCCTTGGAATAGAAATTATGTATGTGCAGATGATTCAGTTTCTGCTTTAATACAGTTGTTTCTTACTAACTAATTGTCACTTGTATAAAGGAATCGAGATGAGAGTTTTGGTTATTCCAGACCTACATTTGCCGTGGGTACGTAAGGGGCTTTTGGATTTTTGTAAAGACCTCCGCAGAAAGTGGAAAACAAAAATGACGGTGTTTATTGGAGATGTCGTGGATTCACACGCTATATCATTTCATCGAAAAGAGCCTGGGTGTCCCGGCCCGTTGGATGAGTATAAGCAGGCGAAGAAAGCAATCCAGCAATGGTATAAGGCATTTCCAAAGGCAATAGTTACACTTGGAAACCACGATAAGAGAGTAGTTCGACTGGCTAAAAGTGTGCAAATACCCGAATTGTATTTGAAGTCATATAAGGAAATATGGGATACGCCTAAGTGGGATTGGGTAGAGGATATTATAATAGATGACGTGTTTTATTACCACGGAGACGGGCAGGGAGGGGAGTATCCGGCGGCTAACGCGGTGCGGAAGATGCTTATGTCCGTAGTCATGGGTCATATTCATACAGCTTCGGGGGTAAAATACTATACCAATCCGCAGCGAAGGATATTCGCCTGTGATGTGGGAGCAGGCTGCGATGATCGGGCTATGGCTTTTGCTTATGCGGACCGCAATAAACGCCGAAGTGTAATAAGCGCGGCAGTGGTAATTGACGGAATTCCGTATGTGGAACCATGCCCCATTGGAAGGGGAGAAAAGTATCACGATAGCAGGTTCAAAAATACATGACTGAGATCATTGTTCAACTTTTTATTACTGCCACCGCTCCTATTGCCGTGTTTTTACTTGGACGAAATAGGCATAGATCAGCGTGTATATTGGGCTTGTTGTCCCAAGTAGGATTCATAGTACTGTTTACATTGGGGAAGCAATGGCTTTTATTTATCCCCTCTATTCTTTACACAATATCTTGGATAACAACTTGGCCTAAAAAAAGGGAAAAAATGAAAAAGATACCACGATCTATTAGTCTACATAGATTAACGCGGCGACAAGAAAAACAGCTTAAAGAAGCGGCCAAGAAAGCTGCTACATCCGGTCAGAGGCAGGATTTGGCTGCCTATCTGCGATTAAGAAAAGATATGCTATTATGATTGTGCCAACATTTCTTTGAAAAGGAGAACATATATGGCAGATAAGTGTGTGTGGAAATATGACGAGTATGATGATACATGGAATACATCTTGCAACAATACTTATCAAATAATATGGGGGTCTCCCACAGAAAACAGGATGAAATTCTGTCCGTACTGCGGAGGAATGTTAGAATTAGTTATAGACGAAGGTAACAGAGAATGTAACGAGGATGATGATTGTAGGGATTAGGGGGGCATGTTGCAAAAAGATATTGTGGGCAAAATAAAAAACATCTGCGGAGGTGGGTTTAGCGGTTTATAGGGGAAAAAACGGGTTTTATTCTACACGGTAAAATTATATAGAGACTGGGGAGGAGTAAAATTTGGCCAGATAAGTAGTGTAGAGGGAGTTTTTTGAGAAATTATTTTTCGGGCGGGTGTAGAATTTTTCCGATACTTTTGAGTCCGATATATCCGTGAGGGGGTAGTCCTATAACCGGATGGATATATGGGACCATAGGCAAAGTCCGATAGTGTTGTGTGGGGGAAGGTCCCATAATTCTTGTGAAGAGGAAGTGGAGCGTCCGATAACACCTCCTCCGTCCCTTAGGTGTTTTCGGACGTTGCTATGATTCATATTTTTTCTTTCTGCGGAGGATTGTATCACAAACGAGGCCCATTGTCAATGGTTTTTTGGTTGAAACGGCGAAAAGATTTTTTGCATTTTTGGGAATTTTACTTGACTCATTGGTTATAATAGTGTATAGTTTATATAATTGGTTTATAGATAATATGGAGAAATTGATTATGATACGATTTGTGAATGTAACAATGTGGGCTGCAAAAAGTACTTTATTGGTATTCTTTGTGGTTTTTTGTTGAAAGGGACAAAAAATGATTCTATGTGTTGCAGTGATAAGTTCTTACCTGTTGGTGTGGTATTTTGTTGGGGGGCATTACAAAGAATGATCGCAGTTCTTACGATGATGAGTATTTATCTGCTGGCCATGTGGTGGATTGATCGAAGAAGGAATCAGCGGATAAAGCGAGAAGTGCGCTTTTTGCGGTCGTGTGTCAAGTCTGCATCAAGTTACTGGTTGTTCGATGAGGGGGACAATAAATGATAACACATGAAGAAAAAGCGGCCATAGAAATAATGATTATGGAGAGATTCCAAGAAGTAAAAGAAGACCGGCTGGAGCGGCTGATACGTGGGGGGCTTTTGAGACGCCCTGATGCACGAGAGGCGCTTAGTGGGTTTGCGGAGACAGTAAAGCGGACCCTGGGAATGTATAGAAAAATAGATTGATGAGAAAGAGGATAGAGAGATGCCAGAGACCATAGAAAAAGAAAAGACACTTTCTGATATGGAAACACCGATGTCTGAGCTATTGATGGCTAAAATAGAAACGGCGGCAAGAAGGGCCTATTGCTATGTAGTTTACTTCGATGTAGCCAAATCAACTATTAAGCAGATGCTGGAGAAATTTGCACCAAGTCGACCAGCGGATGGGTCGAAGGGTTTTATTGCCTACACAAACGAGAAGAGACGTGTTAAAATGAAAACAGCACGTTTTCTGACGCGAAAGCTAAAACTAAAAGAAATTGGATTGCTGAATGATGAGGTAATCGAGAGACTTGCCGGGGAAATTAACCTTTTACTTTTCGGCGCTGACTGGATTAAGGTTAAAATGCTGCATGGGCCTGAAATAACAGAAGCTTATAGAGACTGTATAGGCGCCCAAAGCTGCATGACCGGTAATTGTGCGGCCTATACATGTTTGTACGAGATGAATCCAGAACGGTTTGCCATGCTGGTAATGGAAGCAGGTGATAATCACGCACGGGCGATTGTGAGTACGCTTGATAGCGGTAAACGGCTCCTGGATCGTGTTTTTAGTGATTGTGAGCTGCTTAAAGAGGAGATGCGGAAGTATGCAATAAAACAAGGATGGTTTTATCGGTTTGATGATGATCCGGCTGATTGCAAGGTATCTTGTAGTACGCAAAATAGCGATCTTACCGAGCTAATTGTTAGCGGTTTAGTTTGGTCTGACGGTGCTGTTCCGTACATGGATACACTTAAAAATGCTCTGATAAATGAAGAAGATCACACACTAACTATATTCCACTATGAGGTGAAAAATAAGCCCGAAATAGATGACAAAACGTTCAGATTAGAAACAACGGATGGCTCTATACGGAGACTCTTTTGTGCCGTTTGCGGCTGCTCCCTTCACGGTAGAGAACCGGTAATCGAAATATATAACAGCGAAGACGAATTGATTTGCGAGAACTGTTGGGACGAAAGTTATGTTACATGTGATTTTTGTGGTACAGCAGTGTACAAAGAAGATGTTATCTGCCTTACCGATACTCGCGAGGATTGCTGCGAACTATGTGAAGAAGACTACACTCAAGAATGTGAATGTTGTGGAAAAGTGTTCTCTATAAAAAAGGCCGGAGAAGTATCTGAGACTGGCGAAGGTTGGGTGTGCATAGATTGTGTAGAATCAGAAGAGAAAGGGGAATAAATAATGAAAATACAAGAATGGTTTGAGTCGACCGACAAACTGTTTGAACGATTCAAGGATATTACACTTGACTATCGCGACAAACAGCGACGGCGCATATTTATCGACCGAGGTGGCAAAGTACTGCTTGTGGCCCATATAGATACAGTTCAATATCCATGTATATACGGATATAAAGGCAAAGACACTCTGCTGCCAGACTGGATTTACGCGGCTGGTCTCGATGATAGGCTCGGATGCTGGATTGCCTGGAATTTGGCTGAGGAATTAGGCACAGACCTGTTATTGACAGATTTAGAGGAATCTATGAGCAGCACAGCCCTCTTTCATACGTGCAAGGATTACAACTGGATTGCAGAGTTTGACAGAGAAGGTGAGGATGTAGTAACATACGGTATGGATACACCGAAGTTTCTTCAGGCCCTGAACGATGTAACATTTAAGCTGGGACAGGGAACTATATCAGATATTTGCGATCTATATACGGCAGCTTGTTGCGTGAACATAGGAATTGGTATAAGTGATTCACACGCCCTGTACAGTAAGGCTGACTTGCGGATAGTAGATCGGCAAATTGCGCGATTTAAGGCCTTCTTCGCCAAGTATAAGGATGTACAATTTACACAAGAAGATACTTCGCTATTAGGGGATTTCGATATGGATTACCTGAATGACCCGGATAACTTATTCCTCGATCAAAATCCTAATATGGACTGGTGCGATATATGTGGTCAAGCGGGCCTGATCGTATATGGTCATACGATTTGTGAGGATTGCTTTAAGCGATTGCTATATGCAGAACTTGACTGTAATTGAAGAAGAGAATACAGCGAAGAATAGAGGATACAATAATGAAAAGGTTAAAACCCGTAGAGCGTAAGATGATTATTGACCGTATTATAGCCAGCTTGAGTTTTGATTGGGTGACCAAATATGGGGGGCCAAGTAAGAGCCTGCTGGTCCGAGAGTTAATACGGGCTTTGCGGAGGCTTGAGAAGGCTGAGGCAAAGGCTAAGGCTGAGACAAAGACTAAGACAAAGGCTAAGGCAAAGACTGAGACTAAGACTGGGACTAAGCCAAAGAGGCGGAAAAAATGGCTGCACCCGATTTTGCTTAAGACATAACCTCCTCCCTTTCTCTTCTTGGACAAGGGCATGGGTTGGATTAGCCTGTGCCCTTTATCCGTATTAGTCATCATCACATCCCACCTCGGCGCTTTTGGCTGAAAAAAATATCAGTCAGGAGCGCTTTTTTTTGATTTTTCTCTTGCTTCACAGTCGATAATCTGTTATACTTTACTTAGTAAGCGTATTTTTTGGTGGTTTAGTTAAGTGGTTTAATGAGGAGGTATAACTATGAACAATGACAACAAAAAGAATACTGTACATCTTTTGGGACGGATTGGATGGCGATTCTCGGTACAAGCATATCCAACCGTGAGCGGGATTGTCGATTACTACCTTGTTTACGATAGTGCCTATAGGAGTAAGTATCCAGAGGTGATACGTCCTGTGTCTAAGGCTGAGTATGCTGATGCGGACGGTGATGACGATAATAAGCGTTTCAACGTGCCGGCTGCTTATGGAGAGGTTGTTAGACGGCACGAGCCGGAATTGACGAAGGAAGAGTATCCGGCTTTTGCCTGGATTAGTCCAGAATTGTTAAGCATAATTTGTGGACAGGCACAGCCCTTCCCGATTGCTAAAGTTTACGATCCTGGGGCTTTGTTGCGAAGCGTGATGCTTACAGGATTTGTAGTCGACGAGTCAACAGAGCGAGCGAAATAGAATAGGAGACCGTGTAACGCTTAACAAAAGATCGTTTCGCTCAACTTAGTGTGAAGGATTCAGGTTTTAACGCCTGAATCCTTTTTTTATGCGCGTGCTATTAGGGATTGTGTTGCTATCCTCCGCAGATTTGGCCGGTAGCCGCCGAAAGCCATTATAACTGATCCGTACCTGAGTGCAAGCCACAACATAGGGCAGTGTCATGTTTGTTTCTCTAATTCGTCACAAATGGCCAAGGCTGTTCGGTCTATGAGATCGCAGGCGTAGTGCAAAAATGCGCTATCCGCTTGCCGCTCAAGAGGAATATCGCGGGCTTCTTCTTTTTTGATTTTCGATTTTGTGCGCTCGATAGATGCTACAATGTTTGGTGTAATTGTCATAGATAGGCTCCTTTTCTTTTTGCCCATGGGGCAGCTTATAGTATAGTCTGTATTATAGCAGATGAAGGTGGGAAAGTCAAGAGAAAAATAGAGTTGACAGAAAGAAACTTTTGTGGTATAATAAGGCTATGAGCAGAGAGATTCCACTATCGCAAGGCAAGGTGGCTATTGTTGACGATGAAGATTATGAGCTTGTAAGCAGGTATAAGTGGCACGCTCTTTATAAGCACGGTCGTTGGGAAGTACACGATACGTCTGCTATTGGAATGGGACGAAGTAGAATGACTGAAAGTATGTGCATAGACTGTAGAATTTTCACATATTTGATAATTCACGCCAATTAAACGCTCCTATAAAGCTGGTTATGTATCATACGTCATTCGGACACAATCTTGCCCATCTTATCGGTATTCCTTCGTAGGCTTATGCCCATTGATCACCTATCGTCCTATAATCCGCCGCGGGGATTGAAACCACGTCTCTCTTCGCCCGATAATAACGCCCCCCAGCAAGGCCATCGGCCCCCAGCGAAAGTCCTATAACTAAGACCAAAGGCATGCTTCGTATTCGGAACCCCCCAAAAAAATTCCCCAAAAATTACCCAAGAATCCCCCCTTATAAATCCCTAAAAATCCCTATGATCTATCCAAAATTCCCCCCACATTCCCCCCACATCCCCCCCAAAATGTAACGCCTCCCCATGTTGCAAAAAAGCATCACCACGCTACAATCCCTATACCCCCTACAATCCTAAAAATCACAAATCCTCATTTCCAGCCCAATAACACCAAAGTGTAACATTGTAACGCCTAATAAGGGGGATAAAGACAACTTATCCTATACACTCTCGTGTAGGTAGTATTACATAGCAGGCGTTACAAGGCGTTATGGCGTTACCTCGTATTTTGTACATCAGATCGAATTCCAATATTGTACCATCCGCGAACAACATCGTTCCCTGTTCTTCTGATTTTGTTTACACAGCCTAAATCCCGCAAGCAACAATCCAAATCGTGTTTCGTTGCAACATTCTCGCCAAACTGATAATCCCCAACCCAATCCGAAAATAGCTTATTCATAGTGCTACTGGGGGTAAATAGCCCCGCTCCAACTATAAATAATGATTCCACAAACGTCCTTGCCGGGTTTTGCTCCGTCCGATAATCGGTCGTTTCATGCTCAATTAGTTTTGTCAGCATTAACATAGGTGGTTTCCGGCTTTGCAGTCGCAAAAATCCTTGTATTGCCCATCGCAGAATCCCAGGCCACTCCTCCCGCAGATACGTATTCGCATAATCTGGAATCTGCCTTTCCCTCGGTATCCTTGTTAGCCACGGTAACTTATGCAGCCTATCCCATATTGCATCCTCAGTCTCTTGTACACGCGGCAAGTGGTTAGTCATCATAATCATCTTATGCGTGGGGGCAAAATCGAAAAACTCCTTATACATGAATCGTGCCCGAATAAGATTATCTCCCGTCAAGGATTTTATCATGTCAGTCCGCAACGTACATCCTTTCTTCGGCTCCGAGGCCAGAACCAACCGCTTCTTCCAAAGACTGGCAATTTCGGTAGGATGCTGATTCTCTGCACGTGCACTGATAAGCGTTCTCGGAGCAACGGTAGCATAATCTCCCAACATCAGCAAGAACGTATCCAAGAACGCATTTTTCCCATTTCTTCCCTCCCCCCAGAAAATAGGCATACACCGGCTCGATATATCCCCGGTACAACATAACCCCATCAACTCTTGCAGGTAATCCCAAGTCCCATCTTCGCCTCCTCTTGGATGCCAATCTTTCAGACTCTTTTCCCATTTGGGAATCGGTATATGTTCCTTATTCGGCAAAAACGATACATTCGCTATTTGCGTTATCATATCATTGGGATCATGTGGCTTTAGCTTGCCGGTTCGCATATCAATCGTTCCATCCTGTACGTTCAACAAGTATATATCCTTATCCAAATCACCCGGACTAACTTTCATTTTCGGTATAGTCTTAGCTATTTGAACCACATGCTCTATCCCATTAGCAGAAACCGTATTCACCCAAAATCGAGATGCTACACTTTGTTCGGTTGAATTAGTTTTGTCTTTTATCTCGTGGAAGCGTTTTAAGCCCACCCCCTGTACGTATCCCCTTACAGTTAATTCACCTCCAACTCTATCCCATTTCTTCCCATTCCACGCTATCCATTCTTTGAGACTTAAGACATATCGGACCTTATCGTGGAACATATCCGCAAACATACTCGCATTTCCACTCTCCGTCTGTTGGTATATTGTTTCAACTGCTATCATATTTTTTTCACTGCTCACTTCTCGGTCTCCTTAACTCTCCGCAGTGAACGTACTAAATTGAGAACGTCATAATGGATGTTGTCAAGCTCGCCGGGCCAAAGCTCCTCCCGTAGAACAAAATATTCAAGCTCTCCATTAGGTACTCTGCCTTCGTACACGGACCCATTATATTCAGTAGCAACAGCATCCGCCCAGCGTTTGAGTACATAGGCCCCATCAAATTTACGTCTCATAATCTACCCCATTCTTAATCAATACCATGCTTCCTACAAATTTCTGTCCAGTATTGATCCTATAGCTCTTGTTCTGTCAATAGATTATCTATACAACTGATATTTTCTTCCACTTTACTCGCCGGGGGATAATAGCAATTCGCATAGCCATTTCTATATCCTTTCATAATTTGAGTTTCACTTTAGCTTCTTCTTCTGGTTGGTAACGGCTTGGTTGTAAGCCTTCATAAGCTTGCTTGTAAGCTTGCTTTGCGCTTGCTTCTCGGCTTGCTTGTAAGACCGCTCATCTTGTTCATTGGCTTGTGTGTAAAACCGCCGGGCTTGATCCTCAGTTTGGTTATAAGCCTGCACGGCTTGCTCTATGGCCTTTAGTATCCTTTCTGTCATATTTCATCCTCTTACAGGTAGCAAAAAACCACGCGGGGCGGCGATGGATAGTATAGAGGAATGAGCCGCCCCGCGCCAAATTGTCATTATTACAATAGAATCTATACTATCCATTACACCTATTATACCACATTCTCAATCCCTGTCAACACCCTCCGCAGAGTTTTTGAAAAAAATATCCCCCCCATCTGCGGAGGTAACTCAAAAAAAATTCAAATAAAGATAGGTTTTCTATTGACATATCCGCGAAATATGGTACAATAGCGGTATGGAAAAACAAGAGCCAGAGCGATATAAAGATCGAATCATTTGTGGAAATTGTTTGGATATATTACCGACATTGCCGGAATCATCGGTCGATCTTGTTTTTTCAAGTCCTCCATACGGAGATAGCCGTGTGGTCAAGGATGATCCATTTCCAGTATATAGAGACCAAGAGTGGGTAGATTGGATGGTGGAGGTCTATCGGGCTTGCTTGCGTGTATGCAGAGGACTCGTTGCGTTTGTCGTACATAGTAAAACCCAGAATTACAGGTGGACGGCACTGCCATCCTTACTCGAAGCTGATTTGCATAGGGCCGGGTTCAATGTTCGGAATCCCCCAATATATTCGCGTATAGGTGTTCCTGGCTCCGGGGGGCCTGATTGGTTACGGGCCGATTATGAACGGATAGTATGCGTAACTCATCCAGGTAGATTGCCCTGGAGCGATAATACCGCATGTGGGCATGATCCGCGTTGGCCGGTAGGGGGAAAAATGTCCCACAGGACAAAAGATGGAATGCGAGTATCATCACGTATTACGAAACCGCGGGGGAAAGATGGAAAATTACTGCGCCAGGTATATAAATCACCGGAAAAGTGTAATCCTGGTAATATAATACACTGTAACGTGGGGGGCGGTGTTATGGGATCGCGGCTTTGCCATGTCAACGAAGCGCCTTTCGCGGAATCCTTGGCCGAATTCTTTATTAAATCATTTTGCCCTCCAGAATACTGCCATGATTGCGGTTATATTTTAGGAACAGAAAATGGTTACTATAATCTGTCCAATATGCAAAAACGACAATCGAACATTAAATCTCGAAGTAATGACAGAATCTCAACACAATCGACTCCTCAAAGGGAAAAGGAATGCCCGCGTTGCCGCAGTCTAAATGTCTATTCCGGTATAGTTCTCGATCCTTTTAGTGGATCGGGGACCACGGCGGCGATGGCAAAGAAACTTGGACGACATTATATAGCCATAGATATTCGGCAATCACAGGTTGACTTGACAAATAGGCGACTGGCCGAGGTAACGCTTGACGTGGATCAAAAATCCGATATAATGGACGAATAAAGGATATGCACAAAACATCCATACAAGAGCTTGATTTTGCCGACGATGAGGTAAGGAAATTATACTATCGTGAGGATTTAATATTTGAAGTTACAGAGGCTATCAGCCGAGCCATGAAAGAAAAGAACGTTAATAAGAAGGAACTCTCTCGACTTACAGGTATTAGCGAGAGTAGAATTACACGGCTATTGCGAGGCGATCTGAACGCACGACTTACGACTATAGCGGCCATCCTACATGCTCTTGATTCAAAATTACTTTTCATACTAATTCCAGTGAAGAAGTGCGGACGCATCCTCGCATGAAGGAGTGTAATGTATAATCCTAATCCATTGGGTAAAAAAAGAAATAAACATAACAGAAGTATGTACACTGTTCTTGAAGTTTTTGATAAAGGAGATCACCATTCGGTTATTATGATGGGTCAATTTCTTGGGGATTGCTTGGCTAAGCCTGGAATTACGTCCCTTCGACAATATAGAATATATTTGTATATTCGTAAGCCGAATAATGTCGAATTCGGAGATAATATTCTCAGAGATGATGATATGGATGCTTGGTGGCTTGTGCGGGGGCCACTACTTAAATATAGACTATTTCCCGACAAGTTACCATCCGGTATTTTCCACAAGCTAATAGGGAACCAGTAATGGGAAAAGGTAGTCAAAGAAGGCCAATGCTCGTATCTGAAGAAGAATACTCGCTCCGGTGGAATTTGGCCTGGAGGTTAATAACCCCCGCAAAATATAAAAAGAAGATCAAAACCATTCGCAAAATCAGGAAAAGATGATGACGATGGATTTTCTTACCGTTCCTAAACATTTGAATTTTGGATTCGGCGATCTCGTGGAGGTTTCCTATCTCGAAAAAGTATTCGGAATCCATCGTCGAACGGCACTACGATTTCTTAAAGTATTGCACATAAGCCCGATGTATGTAGGAAAGGATGTTTATTTTAGTATGGTCACTTTCCAACGCATATTATTTGTCCTATCGAGGCCGGGGTCTCCGGGTTTTTTGTGGCCGGGAAGTCGGGCTAAAGGAAATACGAGACTCTTGAGGGATAAAAAATATATTACGGAAGTGACCGATGAAATTTTGAAGCAGGCCGCCGATCCGAAGATTCTGGCGGAAATGGCTGGTTGTTCCGGGAATAATCCCGGTATTCTCGGTAAATTTGTAGCCAATCCGGTGGGGCGTCCTCGGAAAGAGACGGCAAAAACAAATGCTGGAAAAAAACTGGAATCATTAGCTGATGGCAAATAATGATAACATCAGATCATTGAAAAAGACCAACAATGATGGACGACCCGCCCCCGAAGACGTGGTCGGGGCTATTCTTAGCTTCAATGACGCTAATTTAGTAGAGAATATATTCGATCAGCTTGGATGGACTTGTTCGAGTGAAATCTTTGAGATTCTAAAAGTGGCTCGCCAAGATGTTAGTTTAGGGCCTAAAATGACTGCAATCAGATACCTCCGCAAACTGGTTCAAGAGGCTGCAGAGGCATCGGGTATGATTGCCAAAGTGTCTCGTACGATTCCCGAAGAAAATGGGGGCAGTACGACTTTTTCAGCCAAGAGGGTAGCCGCTGCATTAAATCCAACAAAACAAATAAACTCGAAGGTAGTTACTAATAACAATGATAATAATATTGAGGAAGAAAGCCATGACAAACAAGAAAACAGAGAAGGACAAATCGAAAATTTCGATAGAAGCTGCATTGGGTCGCAGACTGGAGGAGAATCCGACAATAATCTCCAAACCGGAGATTCCTCCCCAGACACAAGACGAGATAGTGGAAGCAGCGTTAGCCGATGCGAAAGCGGAAGACCGGATGGTGGATGTAATTCCCCCAACGAAAGCGGCGAAAGCAGTGATTCCGAGACCCCAAACGAAAAAGGAAATCCCTGTGCCCAATGTCGAGTCCCCACCTGCGATCCCCGTCTGTTCCCCGGAGTCTCCGGGATTATCTCCGACAGACCTAATGGAAAAAGCCAGTAGGAATATAGAGAATGAGCAACTAACGGCCATCAAGAGTTTCGTAAAATCGACCGGCTTTAATGTGAATTGGGTTCAAATGCACCTTACGAGCCTGTGTGCTATGCCTCGTGTGTTGCCGTCAATTACATTATGGGATATTCCCAACAAAAACATGAACATAGCGGAATTCGTCTATCAATTACTCATGACGGATAATTATATAGATGAGATTTGGCCTATATTGAAAATCCTATTGGGAACTTCTATTGGAAATGAATCCTGGACTGTTGCAGTAGCAACTACTGTGGCTTTATTTGATTGCTTAAAAGTATTGCCCCACATCCCCTCCGCAGAAAGAGGCGATTAGCTATAAAAATCCATAGACCAAATTCGTTCTATCCCCTACCAGAGGACTACGGTGATTTGTCTGCGGAGGGTAAGCGCCAAGCGCGGTTATCTATATTGCGTGACATTTCTACCCCGTATAAACTTGTATTGGCGTGGGACCTTTTTCGGAGGCTATATCTCGCCCAAACGCAGGAGTCTGTTTTTTACAAAAAAGGATTTCAAGAATCCCCGGATTTTCATTATGATATGATCTATGCTATGGGCCAATATGGACGGAACGTCTGGGCAGCCCCCAGAGGCAGCGCGAAGAGCACTATTATAACAGAAGAGATGTCGATTCTGCTTTCGCTGGTGAATCCATATTTTGAAATTACATTAGGACTTTCTACCGATAGACAGGTCAAGGATCGATTCGATGGTATCATGGCTCAATTTGAGCGAAATGAACTCATCATTGAAGATTTTGGGATAATGAAACCGAAGAAGGGGCAGGCTTTATGGAATCATGGGCATTTGACTCTTAATAATGGATCAGTCATCAGAGGATTGTCGGTTATGGGCAAAAAGCGAGGAGGGCGACCCAAACTATTCATACTCGATGATCCTGAAAATGATCCAGATAGCGATTCGGAATCATCCAGAGCAGCGGTGATTGAAAAATTCGAGGTAATTCTGTTTAAACAAATTATCCCGATGATGGAATCCGGTTCATCAGTATTCTGGATAGGAACACTGATTGACCGTAAATCCTTTTTATACCGAGCCACGATGGGGGATGATCCCAGGTTTGATTTTTGGAACCGAGTGGTATTGAAGGCGATTTCTTATGATAAGGATGATCCGACAAAGGTATCTGTTCTGTGGCCTACTAAGTGGCCAAAAGAAGTATTGGATGCGCGGCTGGAAGAAATTGGAACTTCGGCTTTTTGCTTCGTGGGGGGGACACCTGTACGAACGTATTGGGGATGGGAAAGTATAGATAAGTTAGACGCGGGAGATTGTGTCCGGGATATAAATAATAAAGACGTGTTGGTAACAAAAACATATGAACGAACGGCGAACGATATTGTTGATGTCCAATTATATGGTCATCACGATTCTATCCGCTGTACTTCGGATCATCCATTTCTTGTTTTTCGGGAGACACCATATCGAAATCGTTGGTATAATCATGCCAATTCATATAAGGCTATAACGGGGAGTGGAAACAGGGCAAAAATTACCTTTGACGAATCTTCTTGGGTGAAGGCTCGCGATCTAACAAAAAACGATTTTTGTCTTTGTCCTATAGATTATACAGAGGTAGATTCCCCACACGACGAAGAATTCTGGTGGTTTGTTGGTAGGTATTTGTCGGAAGGATATAGTATCCAAGATAAACAGAGGAACCGCTATGTTGTCAATATTTGTGCTGGGCCACACGAAAAACATTATTTGGATCGAACAAATAAGTGGTTAGAAACTACACAATGGAAAGGTAAATATGGTATTCGCAGGATTACGAGCGGCAAAAAACAAAATCCGTGTTGGTATTTGAATATAGGATCGAGAGACCTTGCAGAAATTATTGGTCAATATGGTACAGTATCGTATAATAAGCATTTAACTATAGAGGCCAAGCAGCTTCCGTATGGGAAGTTTATGTCCCTTTGGGGCGGTTATCTTTCGGGGGATGGTTATCTTGTTAGGGGAAATCCATCGGCGAACAGTGTAAGTTTGTCGCTTCTTTCCGATTTTAGGGATTGCCTCTT
>Ga0180007_10002595_pt1 | contig 21284 bp, 20 predicted proteins | sample MM_PC_MetaG_FD_121122 | JGI IMG/M metagenome (GOLD analysis project Ga0180007, IMG submission 121122) | Groundwater microbial communities from the Aspo Hard Rock Laboratory (HRL) deep subsurface site, Sweden - MM_PC_MetaG | ecosystem: Environmental > Aquatic > Deep subsurface > Groundwater... | reverse complement strand
TTTTATCTACAATTGCGCGTGGTTAAATTTGAACTCAGGTGGTAATACAAGATTGTGCCTTAACTTGCTATCGAGGACTTTGCACGGCGCAACAGTAGATAAAACCTATTCTGTGTATACGTACCTTAAAAAAACTCAGAAAAACCCTTGTTTTTATTTGCCGGATTTTCGTTTTCTGCGGGAAACTGGTGGGGCAGGGGGGATGGCTTCGCTGTCTGCCTGCTGGCGGCCATTGTCTTCATTCCGGGGTGATGTGCCGCTCAGCATGGTAAGTTCTGCCTCAAGGACCCCCTCTTGGCTTTTTCTGTCGTTATTCTGCTGCCTGAGCCGCAGTCTGCTTAATTTGCCCATGGGGTATTCCGATTTTGTGTCCGGCAGTCTCGATAAGTCCGCCGTTGATGATCTGCTGGTTGCAGCTCAGGGCCTCGAGAAAGCCGTTATACAGCAGGCGGTTGATCTCACGGGGAATGCCGCCGCTGATGCGCTGTACCGTGTCATAACCGTCATCGGTCAGCAGCTGGGGGGTGCCGCCACATTTAAGCAGCCTATATTTGATGAACTGCTCGGTTTCGGCCCGGGTCAGGGGAGAAAGATTCACGGCAAAGGTGATCCGGCCCCGCAGCGAGGCGTAGGATGGGCTACTTAAGCGGCGGGCCAGGCTGTTTTCGGCGATGAGCAGCACGGTCACCAGTTTTTCGTGCTCGGTTTCCAGATTGGACAGGGTGCGCAGGATGTGCAGGGCGTCTGCTTTCAGGAAATGTGCTTCATCTATAATGACCACCAGCCGCTGTCCGCTTGCGTGCAGGGCAAGCGCCGCATCCTGCAGGAGGTTCAACCGTTCATGGGTGAAGCGGCAGGAGTTGTGCCGGTCCGTCTCAGTAAGAATCTGCCCCAGCAGCATTCCTTTGCCCATGCCGGGGTATACCGGAACAAAAACAGGGATAAAACGGCCCAGGTCAAGACTGCGGATGACAAGCTGGGAAATCAGGGTCTTGCCGGTGCCGGACTGGCCGGTGAGCAGAATGAGGGCATGGCAGTCATCGATGCCGATGCGGATTTTTACCAGGGCCTCTTCATGCTGCCGGGTGCGGTAAAAGAGATCCGTATCCAGGGTGTCTTTAAAGGGATTTTGTCTGAGACCGAAGTTTTCCGTCCAGCTGGGGTGACTCATGCTGTTTTCCTCTGGGTGAGCGGCATCTGCTGTTGCGCGTTTTTAATGAGATTCAAATAACGGCTAAAGGAGGAACTGCCGGCAGACCGCTTTTGTTCCTTGTTTAACAAATTGCCGGCAATGGTGCGGGTATTTTTGCTGACCCGGGCGTTCGGGCGGTAAATGCTGTGCGGCGTGCGGTGGGCCGTGGCCTGGGAGACCGTGGCATCTTTGAGGATATAGCCGGCGTCAGTTATGTCCCGTCCAAGGAATTCCCGGGCGCAGCCGGCAAAACGCAGGCTGACGTTCGCCGCCTGTTTCAGGGACTGCACCATATTGACCACTAGGTAAATCGGCAGGTTGGGCAGGTTTTCCTTGTGCAGGGCCTTCAGTAAGCCGTAGGCATCGGTCAGCGAGGTGATATCCGGAGTGATGACAAAGAGGATCTCGTCGGCTGCCTGCAGAAAGTCCCGCACGCTGCGCCCCATGCCGGCGCCGGTGTCAACCAGGATGATTTCCGCCGCCCTTTCAAGCTGCACCAGGGATTCGATGATCCGGCAGCGGTCCTGCTGTCTGCTGTCCGCCATGGCCAGGATGCCGCTTCCCCCGGCAATGATGCCGATGCCCTCCGGGCCTGCCTCGACAAGCTCGGACATCTCAACCCGGCCTGAAAGAAGATCCGTCAGGCTGTGGCGCGGGGTCATGCCGGCCAGCAGATGGACGTTGGCAAGGCCCATATCCGCATCCAGCACCACGCTCATTTTGCCCAGGCGCTGAAACTCGATGGCCAGGTTCAGGGCGAGATTGGTTTTCCCCACCCCGCCTTTGCCCGAGGTGACGGCAATTACCCTGGCAAAGCGCTCTTGGGTGCTTTTTTGCCCGCTCATTGCCGCCTGCTGCTTTGCATGGATGCCGGTAAAAGCCGCCACGCATGCCGGATCAAAAAACAGGGCGCCGCCGAGCAGAATTTTTTTCGGCAGTTCGGTGGGATATTCTGACTCGTAAAAACGGATCAGGCTTTCTTCAAGCCCGGTCAGGCGGACAATGTCTTCTATGTTCAGCAAATGGCCTGGCATCAGGGAGAAATCTTGCACTGTTGGTTCTTGACCGCCCGCTCAATGGTATCAAGCACCTTTTCCAGTATGAAAGGCTTCTTCAGGCAGGCAAAGGCGCCTTTTTTAACGGTTTCCTTGATCTCGGTCAGAGAGGCCAGTCCTGTTATGATAATGACCTGAACTTCCGGGTATTCCTTTTTGATAAATTCAAGCACCGCCAGACCATCCTTACGCGGCATGCGGATGTCGCAATACCACATGATATTTGCCGTGGCGGAGTTTTTCCAGCCCTTCAACTCCATCATAGGCCCCGTCAACAGCAAAACCGGCAGACCTGAGGAATTCCTGCAGGACTTCGTTGAGGAGGCGCTCGTCGTCCACCACCAGAATATTGCATTTTCCCGGCGCCCCGTTGGTCGCAGCCTGTTTGTTCTTGGTTTTCAGGATGTTCTTCATCTGGCGCAGGCGTTCGTTCTTGTCCTGGGGCAGGCGAACGATGAATGTGGCCCCATGTACTTCCCCGCTTTCAGCCCGCAACGTGCCCTGGTTGTGTTCCACAATGGCGTGGCAGACGGCCAGCCCGAGGCCCGTGCCTTCCCCCTGCAGTTTTGTGGTGAAAAAGGGATCAAAGATTTTATGCAGATCCTTTTTGGCGATCCCTGTGCCGGTATCGGCAACGCGAATCTCGATGAAATTATCGCCGGGTACACAGGTAATGGTCATAGTGCCGCCCTGGGGCATGGCCTGGCAGGAATTCATGAAAAGATTCAAAAAAACCTGCTCGATCTGCTGAGGGTCCACCATCACCTGCGGAAGATTTTTGGGAAGCTGATTGTCAATGAGGATATTGGCGATCGGTTCCCTGCTTTTTGCCAGATTGAGCGCCTTTGCCACAATTTCAGTAATGTCTGACGGGCAGAATTTGGGTTCGGTCGGCTTGGCAAATCCCATGAGATCCTGAATGACATTGGAAATTCGGGTTTCCTGTTCCGAGATGATCTGCAGTCTTTCCGCGAGTGTCTCGTTATCAGGCAGCTCTTTGATCAATCGTTTCAGGATCTGCAGGTTTAACGAAATGATGGTGAGGGGATTATTGATCTCATGTGCCGCGCCTGCGGCGAGTCTGCCCACGGTGGCCAGGCGATGGGATGAAAAGAGCTGCCGCTGGTTTTCTTCCATTTTGCGGGATATTTCCGTCAGCTTCCGCGCCTGCCGGGCCACATCCTGCTTCAGGAGCAGACGTTCAATGGCGGTGCCGGCGGCCGAGGCCATGGCCTCGAAGTTTTTCTGCAGGCCGGCAAAGCCGTTACGTATGAAATCCGGGCCGCTGCTGAAATCAACAACGAGCTGGCCAAGCAGCTGCTCTTTGCGCCAGCGGGAATGCTTGTCGGCCATAAAAAAAGTGGCAAGAAACTTGGAGCCTGTCATCATGCTGAACATGCGCGACTCCGCAATCCTGCCATGCAGAAGGTCATGGGTGGCCTGTTCAAGCCTGTTCGCCGCTTCAACCTCGATATCGTTGGTGGCGTAATTCCGCCTGTTTTCCATATCGGCAAGACGGCTGGGCAGTTCGATGTCATGGAAGATATGGTGGTCGGCCAGCGAACCGACAAAACGATGGGCCACAGGGTCGCGGATCAGGCAGAGGCAGCGTTTCACGTCAAAGGCCTGGCATACCGCCTCGGCCACCACCTCGGCCGCCCCCACCAGGGTAAGGTTGGAATGGAGTTTTTTGTGTATGTCGCAAGTGGCGGAAAGAACCTGATTTGTTGCCAGGAGAAGCTGATAGCTTTCATCAAGCTGTATGCTCATTTTGCCGAGGCTGACATTGGCCGTGCGCAGGAGCTTCTGATAATCATCCTCATTCCAGAATCCGAGAATTTTGCTTACCTCAGCAACCCGCAGATGGACATCGGCCATGATGCAGTTGATATCATCCACCGTGAGATGGTGCAGCCGGACAAGATTTTCCAGGGCAAAGTGGAAGTGGTCATGGCAGACAGGCTGGTCCGTGAGAAAGTAGCTTGAACCCACGTTATGGGTGACACACAGCACATCGGCAAAACGGATGAGCTGCGGGAGATGGTCCATGTCCGGGCGAATGGGTTCGATCACCGGCTGGTGGTGCAACCACATTGACCTGGTTAAAACTTCAGGAAAACCATAGCGTTCGCCGATAATTTTCCCCACATCAACATGGTTGAACCCGGCAATGGCCTGCTCCACATCAAGGGGAAGCAATTCGTTGCTGCTGCTGCGCGGAGAATAATCTGACAGTTCCTGGCAGATCTGGTTGAATTTGTCGGGAAATTGCTGGAAAAAGACAAGTTTGCCAAGGTCGTGGGTAAGGCCGCCGAGATAAGCCTGGTCCGGGGAAGGGAAATCAAGATGTTGAGCCAGGGCCTCGGCGGTGGCGGCAACACCGATGGAGTGCAGCCAGAAATTAACGAGCTTCGTCTGGTGAGGCGTGATTTTTGCCGAAAAGGTGTCAAAAATAGAGACAGAGAGAATAATGCTGCGCACGGCATTGAAGCCGGCCGCTGAAATTGCCTGGGGAATGGTGGCAATCTCCTTTCTGGCTCCCACATGGGCCGAGTTGGCGTAATGGAGAATTTTGCCGGTGAGCACCTGATCGTTTTTCAGCAGATCCGCGATGGAGTCAAAGGTGGAATTTTGACCCTCCATGAGGCGGATGGCCTCCATTGCCACCGAGGGCAGAGTTGGAAGACTGTCCAGAGAGAAAGTGAGCTTAAGAAGATTTTCAGGCATGATTTTTTGTCTGGAAAGAGGAATATGAGAGTGAGGCGCAGTAAAGCCTGCCAGCCCTGCGGGGCAGCAAAAACCGCCGGGCAAGCCCACCGAAACGATACATGAAAAAGCTGTTCAGGCCGGAAGATTCTTTGTCAGGATGAGCATGCATATTCAAATCATTGTGGAGGGCTCTCATTGTTTCACCACCGGTGGAACTATCGTCCGAATCCTCAGCTGGAGGTGCTGCAGGCCTGATCCTGTTTGGAGGAAGGCGCGGCAGATAAGGAAGACAGGATGTACTGGCGGGCGACCTTGACCCGGACATTGTCGGCGATTTCCAGGGTCACAACCGAATCGGTGATGCCGGTGATTTTTCCGTGCAATCCGCCACCGGCGATGACCTCGTCTCCTTTTTTCAGGTTGCTCAGGAATTGCTGCTGGGCTTTCGCCTTTTTCTGCTGCGGGCGGATAAGCAGGAAATAAAAGACGATAAAGATCAGAATCATCGGCAGAAAGCTGGCCAATGGGTTTGCCGACGAGGCTGCCGTATCCGCAGCATAGGCGAGAGATGTCATAATTTTCACTCCTTGATGGATTTAAATTGGGGGAATCTGCTGTTCCCTCATAGTATAAAACTCTTTTCTGAATATTTCAAAGCGATCCTCCCTGATTGCCTGCCGCATCTCTGCCATGAGATTGACAAAATAATGCAGGTTGTGGATCGTATTAAGCTGCGAGGCCATGATCTCCTTTGCCATGTACAGATGGCGCAGATAGGCCCGCGAGTAATTGCGGCAGGTGTAACAGCCGCAATTTTCATCCGCCGGTCTTGGATCATTATAATAGCAAGCATTTTTTATAACAAGCCTGCATCGAGAAGTAAAGAGCATTCCGTTTCTGGCATTGCGGGTGGGCATGACGCAGTCGAACATGTCGATGCCGCGGAAGACGCATTCAACAAGATCCTCCGGCGTACCGACACCCATGACATATTTGGGGAATGCATAGGGAAGAAGGGCTGCCGTACGGCCGGTCATGTCGTACATGACTTCCTTCGGTTCGCCAACGCTCAGGCCGCCCAGGGCATAGCCGTCAAAGCCGATCGATGTCATATCCTCAACAGACTGAGCCCGCAGATCAGGGTACATGCCGCCCTGGACGATGCCGAAAAGCAGCTGTCCCGTCTGCTGCTGTGCCGCTTTACATCTTCCGGCCCAGCGTGCGGTGAGGTCGGTGGCCTCTTTTGCCTCCTGCCATGTGGCGGGGTAGGGGATGCATGTGTCAAGACACATCATGATGTCTGAGCCCAGTGCCTCCTGCACCGCCACCGCGTCCTCCGGACTTAAAAAGAGGGTGGAGCCGTCCAGGTGTGATTTGAAGGTGGCCCCCTCTTCGGTTATGCGGGCAAGCTCTTTCAGGCTGTAGATCTGAAAACCGCCGCTGTCGGTCAGAATGGGCATGTGCCAGTTCATGAACTTGTGCAGGCCGCCGAGCTGGCGGATCAGTTCATGCCCCGGCCGCAGAAAGAGATGGTAGGTGTTGGCCAGAATGATCTGGGCGCCGATATCGACAAGATTTTCCGGGGTCACGCCTTTGACGGTGGCTTGGGTGCCCACGGGCATGAAGACCGGGGTCTGGATGGCGCCGTGCAGGGTGCGCACTTCGCCTGCGCGGGCCGCGCATCGTGATGACTGGGCGTGAAGGGTAAAGGGTGATGTCATTTTTCCAACCGCCAGAGCCCGAGGAGTTCTTTGATGCCTTTTTCCGCCAGATCGGCCAGCATGTCGAATTCGCTGCGGCTAAACGGCTTGCCTTCCGCCGTACCCTGGGCCTCGATCCAGCGGCCGTCTCCGGTCATAATGAAATTGGCGTCCGCTTCGGCCCGGGAATCTTCCTGATAGTCAAGGTCGAGCAGAGGCACTCCATCGACAATGCCTGCACTGACGGCAGCCAGGGGTAAAATGGGCGGCATTTCCGCAAGCTGGCCGCTTTCCTGTATTTTTATCACCGCATCACGCACAGCCAGGGCAGAACCGGTGATGGCGGCGGTCCGGGTTCCGCCGTCGGCATTGATCACATCACAATCCACCCGGATGGTTCTTTCGCCAAGCTGACTCAGATCAATAATCATGCGCAGAGAGCGGCCGATAAGCCGCTGGATCTCATAGGTCCGGCCGGATCGGCCTTTAATCGCCTCCCGGGCTATTCTGGTGTTGGTCGAGCAGGGCAGCATGCCGTATTCCGCCGTGATCCAGCCTTTCCCGCTGTCCTTTAAAAATGGGGGGACGGCATTCTCAACCGTGACTGCGCAGAGAACGTGGGTGTTGCCCATTTTCATTAAAACAGAGGCATCGGCCTGGGGCTGGAAGTTTCTTTCAATGGAAAAATTCCGCAGTTCGTTTGGTGCTCGTTGATTTGTTCGCATAATTTTCTTTCATTTGCTCAGATAATGAGCTCTGCCGTAAGAAGCAGCTATTTTTCTCAGCATGTTCTGCCGACCTTCCGCAATGCAGGCAACGGACTCTATCTTTTTCCTGGAGCATCATGTTTTCATATCCGTACATTTATGCTAAGGTGATGGCCTTTGTCTGAAATATCTATCAATATATCCTATTTTTGAGATGAAAACGATGCAATCATTAAAATACTGGCAGAGGTTTGAAAGCAACGGGCTGCCGATTTACGTCCATCCGCGGAAGCCGGACTGGTTTGTGGCCGGAAACAAGGCCGATATCCTTTTGCGCCGGGCCATGGCTGCTGATTTTGCATCCGCCTGCCATGAGCCTGTTGCGCATGGGGAGGAAGACGTGATTGACCGGGTCCAGATTTTTTCCCATCTGGCAAATTCTGAAGCCGCCGCTTACTGCGGCCGGGAAAACTTTCTCAAGCTTTCCTCACTTAAGGAATGCTGGTTTCATCTGACCAATCAGTGCAATCTCTCCTGCCGCCATTGTCTTTTTTCCGCATCACCGGCTAGGTCCCGCTCTTTAAGCCGTGAGCAGCTTGAAAAGGCCGTTGCCGAGGCAAAATCTCTTGGCTGCACGCTTTTTTATTTTACCGGCGGAGAACCATTTGTCTATCCACAATTTTCGGAAATTATTCGAAATCTTCTCAAGGACCGGCAAGTGCATGCCGTGGTTTTGACCAACGGCCTGCTGCTGGAAGAAAATATCGCTCTGCTGCGGGGCGCTCCTGCAGACCGCCTGCATCTGCAGATCAGCCTTGACGGCATGGAAAAGAGTCATGAGGCCCTGCGGGGCAAGGGGACCTTTTCCCGGCTGCTTGCTAATCTTGCCGCACTGCGGCGGACGCGGCTCACTGCCACCCTCTCTGTTGCCGTCAATCGGGAGAATATTCATGATCTGCCGGCGATGATCCATTTTGCCGCTGATAACGGTATCCGCAATATGCATCTGCTCTGGCATTTTGTCCGGGGCAAGGGCAGTGACGAGCAGTTCGTGCCGCCGGAGGAAATCTGGTCGCATTTGAGCCATTGCCTGGAAATTGCCGAGGAGAAGGGGGTGGCCATTGATAATGTGGAGGCCATCAAAGGCCAGGTATTTTCCACCCCCGGCACCCGCTATGATTTAAGCAACAGCGGCTGGGAATCACTGGCCGTGGGGCCTGATGGCGTTATTTATCCCTCACCGGCCCTGGTGGGCATTGAGGCATTGCACAGCGGAACTCTTGAGCAGGGACTTGCAGAGGTCTGGCGTGCAAGCCCTGTTTTGCAGGAGCTGCGCGCCGCCACCCTGGCTGGCAGCGCCTATGAGGAGAACGCTTTGCGCTTTCTTGTCGGCGGCGGGGATATCGATCACAGCTATATTGCCGCCGGGGAGTTCACCGGCCACGATCCATATGTTCCCCTCTATAACCGGATTGCCCTCTGGCTCATTGCCCGGCAGGCCAAGAGCTATCCCCAGGCAGACGGCACGGCATTTCTGCTGAAAATGGGCGATGTCCGTTATGACTGTGCCGACGGAGGGCAGGGGGTGGCGCTGACCCATTGCAACTGTGTCGTTTCCCTGTCCGGCGACGGCGGGCATGGCACGGTGCGGGAGTTTTATGCCCGGGCCGCCACCCTTGCCAATGAGGATATTGCCAACCCCTTTGCCCCCCAGCAGGCCGAGGCGCTGTTTATTCCCACTGTTTCCAGGCAGCGCTCCTACGGCTGCGGCAGTCCGGTGCAGGATGCGGGGCTGAAACCGGGCGAAACCCTTGTTGATCTGGGCAGCGGCAGCGGGGTGGAGTGTTTCCAGGCGGCAAAGATGGTGGGTGAGGCGGGACAGGTTTATGGCATCGACATGACCGATGAGATGCTTGCGCTGGCCAGATCATCACAGGGGCAGGTTGCCCGGGAGCTTGGTTATGACAATATCGAGTTCAAAAAGGGATTTCTGGAAGCCATCCCGCTGCATGATGGAGCGGCCGACGTGGTGATTTCCAACTGCGTGATCAACCTCAGTCCTGACAAGCGGCGGACACTGCATGAGGCATTTCGAATTTTAAGGCCAGGTGGCAGGCTTGTTGTGTCCGATATCGTCACCGATGAGCCGATTCCGGTCCACATTAAAAATGATGCAAAATTACGGGGTGAATGCCTGGGCGGCGCCATGCAGCAGGTAGACCTCATGGCCATGCTGCGGGCCGCAGGCTTTACCTCCATGAAACTGATCAAGCGTTTTCCCTATCGGCAGCTTGGCGCCACCTCATTTTATTCTCTTACCTTTGCCGCCTTCAAGCCTGCCGCCCGGGAGATGGTTGATGTCATCTATCGCGGCCCTTTTGCCGCCGTTTACACGGAAAGCGGCGAGCTTCTCCTCAAAGGGGAAAAAACCAGAGTCGCCTTCACCGATGTTCAGTCCCTTGATGATTCCGTCTTTGTTGTCGATGCAAAGGGCACGGTAACCAATATTGCCCAGTCCGGCTGCTGCTGCGGGGTTTCGCCGGAGACTTTATCATCGCCTGATTTAGCGTGTTGTCCGGCAGCAACCGAAAAAAAACGACGGCATGCCGACTGTATGGTGTGCGGCAGCGAATTACGCTATTTCACCAATGAGCGGGAAAAGACCTGTTATTATTGCGGTGAGAAGAAATCAGCCAATGCCTCCTGCCTCTGCGGTCATTTTGTCTGCGATGCCTGTCACCAGCATCAGGGGGTGGCGGTGATTAAAAAGATATGCACGGAATCCGCCATCGAAGACATGGTGACGCTGATGAAAAAAATCAGGTCGCAGCCGGCCATCTCCATGCATGGCCCGGAGCATCATGCCCTGGTTCCGGGGATTATTCTCTCAACCTATCGGGCCCGGGGGGGCAAGGTGGGCAAAAAGGATATCCTTGCCGCCATTGACCGCGGCAGTAAGGTGCCGGGCGGCGTGTGCGGTTTCTGGGGAAGCTGTGGCGCGGCCGTTGGTGCGGGCATCGCCTTTTCCGTGATTCTTGAGGCTACGCCGCTGACCCCTAAAAAGCGACAGATGACCCAGCAGGTTACCGCAAAGATTCTGGGGAAAATTGCCTATTTTCAGGCCGGCCGCTGCTGTCAGCGCGAGACGATGATTGCCTTGCAGGAGGCGGCAGACTTATCAGGAGAAATTCTGCCGGTTGCCCTGCTTGCTGCGGATACCCTTGCCTGCCGCCAGTATGCCATGAACCGCGGGTGTATCCGCAAGGCCTGCATCCTTTGGGAACAGCGGGATAAGAGTGCGGCAACTGTTCAGTCGCTTGCCGTGGTTATCTGAAAATGCCTGAACTTCCAGAGGTAGAGGTTATCCGGCAGGGGCTCATTCCCCATGTGGTTGGCCGGGAGATTGTCTCCATCGCCTGTTCGGCAAAAAAACTCCGGTTTGCCATCCCTAAAAATGAACTTGTGCGCTGGCTCAAGGGCGGAAGAATCAGCGCCATTAGGCGTCGGGGCAAATATCTGCTTTTTCTGCTGGAGAGCGGTGCTGCCATGATCGTTCATCTCGGCATGACCGGCAGACTCGGCATTTTCCCTGCCACGGCCCCTCCCGCCCTGCACGATCATGTTGTGTTCAGACTGCCGGATGCGGTGCAGATGCGCTATAACGATACCCGCCGCTTTGGTTTTATCCGGGTGCTGACCCCGGATCAGTACAGGGAGAATGATCCGTTCAAAGATATGGGCTGTGAGCCGCTGGAAAAGGATTTCTCCGGCAGCTACCTGAAAAAAATGGCCGGCAGCCGCCTGCAGCCGGTGAAAAATTTCCTCATGGACAATCGCATGGTGGCCGGCATCGGCAATATCTACGCCAATGAGATTCTTTTTCATGGCGGGATTCACCCGGCAAAACCCATCGGCTCCCTGACTCTGTCCATGTGGGATACGGTAGCCGAAAAAACCAGAGAAGTGTTATTACGTGCCATTGCCAGCGGCGGCAGTTCCATCAGCGATTTTGTCAACAGTTCCGGCCAGAAAGGATACTTCCAGCTGGAACTGATGGTCTATGGACGGGCAGGAGAGGGGTGCAGACGCTGTTTAGCCACCATCGGCAGGCTGGTAATCGGCGGCAGAAGCACCTTCTTCTGTCCCAATTGCCAGAAATAATCGCCCTGTCAACCTGGGAAACAGAGATATTTCACATGGCGCCAAGGGCAGCGGTTACCAGGGATGCCGCCTGCTGTAAGGCCTCTTGGCTGAGATGGCGGGTGATTGAAAAGCGCAGGCGCGCCGTGCCCTCCGGCACGGTGGGCGGACGGACTGCGGTGGCAAAAATTCCCTGATCGCGCAGCGCAAGGGCTATTTTCACCGCCCGGCTGCTTTCGCCGATCATGATGGGCACGATCTGTGAGGGGCCAAGGTTGGTCAGTCCCTTTTCTCCTAAAGCTGCCTTGAAACACTCTACCTTGGCAAAGAGATCCCGCCGCAGTTCAGGCTCCTGGCCGATGATTCTTGTGGCGGCGAGCGAGGCGCCGATGACCGCGGGCGGCAGTCCGGTTGAGTAGATAAAGGTTCTGGCCCGGTTGATCAGAAAATCGATCATGCTTTTTGAGGCCGCGACATAGGCCCCGTAGCTACCCAAGGCCTTGCCGAATGTCCCCATGGCAACGTCAACCCGGCTTGCCACCCCGTCTTCTTCAATAATTCCTCCGCCATTTTTGCCGAAGAGGCCCGTGGCATGGGCTTCGTCAACCATGAGCAGACAGTTGAATTTCTCCTTGAGCTGTACCAGGTCCTGCAGCGGACAGCGGTCGCCATCCATGGAGTAGAGGGATTCAACCACAATCAATGCTTCACCGGTACCCCGCTGTTTGTGCAGGAGTTCTTCCAGGTGGTTTAGGTCATTGTGGTGAAAGCGGACAAGTTTTGCCCGTGAAAGGCTGCATCCATCATAGATGCTTGCATGGTTCAAGCGGTCGGCAAAGATGACATCGTTTCGGCCGGCAAGGGCCGGGATCACCCCGCAGTTTGCCATATAGCCGCTGCCAAACAGCAGGGCCGCCTCCTGATCTTTCAGTTTTGCCACCTCTTCTTCAAGCAGGTGATACATGGCCAGGTCCCCGCTCATGAGCCGCGCCGCACCTGCGCCACAGCCGGCCAGCCCGAGAAAATGTCTGCTTTGCGCGATCACTTTCTCATGGCAGGAAAGGCCGAGGTAGTCATTGGAGGAAAAGTCAAGAAACTGGCAGTTGGTATAACCGGGCACAACCAGTTGCCCATCTGGCAGCCTTTGCACCGGAGTCAGCTGCCGGAGCAGATCTTTCTTTTTTTGCTCGGTCAACCAGTTCCGGATGTCCATTTTATTGCCATAGATCCTGTATCGCTTGCACGAATTGCCGGTCCATTTCCGCACTTCTGCCCCGCTGGGTCAGGTAGCCGCCGATCATCATGCCGTCGGCCCCGGCCATGAAGGCCGAGCTGAGAAAATCGTTCAAGGCCGATTCCCGGCCTGCTGCCAGCCGCAGGGCAGCATCAGGTAAAATGAGACGGAAGAGTGCGATGGCCCGCAGGATTTCTTGTTTTGCCAGAGGTTTGATTTCTGCCAGGGGTGTGCCGGGCAGGGGAATGAGGATGTTGAGTGGCACTGATTTCACCCGCAGTTCAGCAAGAGTCAAAGCCATGGAGATGCGGTCCGTTTCGCTTTCGCCAAGACCGATAATGCCGCCGGCGCAGACTTCAAGGCCCGCCTGCCGGGCCGCCTGAATCGTGGCAATGCGTTCCTCGAAGGTGTGGGTGGTGACGATGCTGGGAAAGAACTCCCGTGAAGTCTCGATATTATGATGATAACGGCTGAGTCCCGCCTGTTTCAGCACCTGCAGGTCCTGCAGGGTTGCGATGCCCAGCGAGGCGCAGACATGAATATCGACCTGGTCCCTGATTGACGCGATGATATCCGCAACGGCAGAAAGGCTCCGGCCTCTTATTTCTCTGCCGCTGGTGACAATGGAAAAATGAGAGGCGCCATCCTTTTTCGCCTGCTTGGCCGCTGCGACAATTTCTTCAGCGGTTTTCAGCGGATAGACCGGGGTGTCCGTCTTGAAATGGGCGGATTGCATGCAGAACCGGCAGTCTTCACTGCACTGGCCGGATTTCGCATTGATAATGGAACAGAGGGAAAGGCTTTTGCCCCGGCGGGCTAGTTTGGTTTCAAGAGCTTTGGACATCAGTTCCCGGCAGGAAAGGGCGCACAAGGTCTCTATTTCAGCCGGGGAGAGGTTCATTTGCGCTTCCTCAGGCCGAAAATTCCTCCCTTGCTTTCTTTTCGTGTGAAGGCCGGAGTCCGTCCACTGCGCCGCGGGGCCTGTCTGTTGGAGCGCAATTTCTTTTCCGGGGCGGGAAGTTCAATCTCGTCAGCCGCTTCCCCGCCGGACGCTTCCCGGTAAATCATATAAAATTGCGAGTTTTCGCGGAAATAACTCTTCTTTTTCAGCCATGCCGGCCATTTACCGTCTGTGTCATGAGCGGCGAACAGGTTGAGGCGGGCGAGAATGGAGGCTATATATTCTATGGTCGCCTTTTTGATATTCAGATGATTGAGGCCGGTATCAAGAGCGATTTTAATCCGGCGTGACAGGGAAAAAAGCTGGCCGTCTTTCAGCTGCTCCTGCATTTCAGGAAAGCTTTTCTGCGCCCAGGGGATCAGAAAGAGGCCGAGCAGGAATGCCTCTGACAATTGCTGTTTGTTGCGGTGAATGCGGTCGATTGCGGCAAGAATCTTTGCGAGCAGTTCCTGCCGCTCCGCGCCGTTGTCGTCGAAAACCGTCTGATAAAAGGGAAACAGCACATAGAAGACGCCGCTGTCCAGTAAAAGCTGCAGCCATTGGCGGTTTGCTCCGCCGCGCAGGTCTTTCAGCAGTTCGTCGCGGATGCGGGAAATCGGGCAGAGATGCAGTTTGTCCCGGTGGCGGATAATGGCCTGCCAGGCGTTCTCGTCAATCGAAAAACCGATACGTGAGGCATGGCGGATGGCCCGCAGTATCCGTACAGGATCTCTGGTAATTCTTTTATCCGGATCTCCGACAAAGCGGATAATCCTGTTGTTCAGATCAGCAACCCCGCCTGTATAGTCAATGATTGTTTCGTTTTCAATATCGTAAAACAGGGAGTTGATCGTCAGATCACGGCGAATGGCGTCATCCGCCTCAGTGCCAAAGGTGTTGTTGGCCGGCAGCACATTGATTTCTCCTTCGATGTCGTACTCGCTGCGGCAGCGGAAGGTGGAAACTTCAATGATCTTGTTGTCATGGAAAAAGATCTGGACAAGACGGAAGCGACGGCCAATGGTCCGGCTGTTGCGGAACAGTTTGCGGATTTGCCCCGGCTTGGCATCGGTGCTGATGTCAAAATCCTTGGGGGTTTTGCCAAGATAGAGATCACGGACCCCCCCGCCCACGAGATAAGCGTTATGCCCCTCTTTATGCAGCAACGAAAGCACTTTCAGTGCGTCTCTGTCAATATCTTTGCTGGAGAGAGAATGGGCTGATCTGGGAATAATAATTGGTTCAGGCTCCTCGTCGGTAACAGGAATTGTCTTTGTGCTTTGTGCCATGTGTCTTTAAAATAATGAGAAACTGAATAATCCGATGGTCCGTGGTGAGTATCATTTCGGGAAAAAAGCTGCGGTTTTTTGCTTTTCTGCTGGGATTTTGCCCGGCAGAGTTTCAATAAATGACCTGTAATTTTTTGCGACTATGCCTTTCTTGCCTTAGTTTGTCAAGAGAAGCGTTGTCTTTGTCCCCTTGATTATGTTATTTTTGATGCATGACAAAATGTCGGAACTCTTTATCAGCTGGTAATCTTTATGGCTGGTAATCTTTATGGAAAGATATAAGGGAATTCACCCCGGTATTATCGGATTTGATATCGACTGTGTTGTGGCCGATACCATGGAGGCCTTTATCCGTCTGGCCATTGATGATTATGGCATCAATGTTCTGCCGGAGGATATCACTTCATTCCAGGTAGAGAAATGTCTGGCTGTTTCTCCCCACATTGTCGATGAGATTTTTGCGAGGTTGCTCTCTGCTCCGCTGGAAAACGGTCTTAAACCAATGCCCCATGCTGTTTCCGTTTTGACTGAGATGTCAGCTTGTGCGCCATTGACATTTATCACGGCGCGTCCGGAAAGAGAACCTGTTGACAGATGGCTGGAGAGCATTTTTTCAAAAGATGTTTACAGTAATTCCCGCCTTGTCGCCATGGGTAAACATGATGGCAAAGCTCAATATGTCAAAGAACTCGGCCTGCAATATTTTGTCGATGATCGGGTTGAAACCTGTGTTGAACTGGCTTTAGCCGGTATTTCTCCCATAGTTTTTGCGCATCCCTGGAACAGGGGGCGTCATTCTTTTGCCTCCATTGACAACTGGTTGGATATTAAACAGAGGATCATAATAAATGAATTCGTCTCGTAACGACACCTCTCTTCCAGCCCGGAGAAACCCTGTGCCAACTGTTGATATCATTATTGAAATCGGCGGAGGGATTGTTCTTATCAAGCGGAAGAACCCTCCTTTCGGCTGGGCTCTTCCCGGCGGTTTTGTTGATTACGGGGAAACCCTCGAAGCAGCGGCGGTACGTGAAGCAAAAGAGGAAACTGGACTTGATGTTAACCTGCTCTGTCAGATGCACAGCTACTCAGATCCCAGTCGGGACACCCGCCTCCATACCATATCATCGGTTTTTATCGCTAAAGCTGAAGGCACGCCGCTTGCTGCTGACGATGCCGTTGAGGTCGGTATTTTCACCAGGGGAAATTTGCCTTCTCTGGTTTTCGACCATGCAAAAATTCTTGATGATTATTTCAATGGATTACGTGAATCAGGTAATCTTCCATCTTGTTTTTGATATTTTTCCCCCCCCCCTGCCTTTATTGGTTTTTGTCTTTTTTTCTTTTCTCTCTGCCCCTCACCTCTCCGGGTCCCAAAATTTTCGCAAATTCTTTATTTAAGGTTGTTTTTACTCCTTGTCTCTGGTATATATTTTTTTTCTAAATTGGCTAAGGAGGATTAAGTTTAATGGGAAACAATGTAACAGAAACCAAACAAAACGATGACTTTCAGGGCATCGAAGAAGGGATGAGCTTTGCCGAGCTCTTTAATGACGAGCAATTAAATGTAGCAAATGTAGGAGATGTCGTACGGGGAACGATTATCGATGTGAGTGATAATTTCGCTGTCATTGACATCGGAGACAAGTCTGAAAGTGAAATACCTTTGAATGAGTTTAAAAACGAAGGTGAGGATGTAGAAGTCAAGATTGGCGATGTCTTTGATGTTTATGTTGAAAAACGTGAGGCTGAAGGCGGATTACGATTGTCCCGTGAAAAGGCGATCGGCATCAAGGTCTGGGAAGATATTGCCAATATTCAGGAGGCAGATGGCACCATACAGGGTCGTATCGAGAGCCGCGTAAAAGGTGGTCTCTCAGTAGATATCGGTGTGCCGGCATTTCTGCCATATTCACAGATTGATCTGCGTCCAGTCAAGGATCTTGATAACATGATAGGGCAAACCTATGATTTCAAGATTCTCAAGTTTAATCGCAAACGTAATAATGTAGTTATCTCACGCCGGGCAATTCTTGAAGCCGACCGTCAGAAGCTCCGTGAGGAGATGAAATCTTCTCTTGAGGAAGGCGCTGTCGTTAATGGCTCTATTACCAATATAACCGATTATGGCGTGTTTATTGACCTTGGCGGTCTTGACGGCCTTTGTCATATTACTGATCTCTCCTGGGGCCGTGTTTCCCATCCTTCCAAACTTTTCAAGGTCGGACAGGAAATCGAGGTAAAGGTTCTCAAATATGACAAGGAAACCGATAAGGTATCCCTTGGTGTAAAACAGCTCAAATCAGATCCTTGGTCAACTGTTGAAGAGAAATACCCGATCGGTTCTCGTGCAGTGGGCAAAGTTGTCAGTATCACCGATTATGGTGTTTTTGCTGAACTTGAAGAAGGGGTTGAAGGATTGGTCCATGTCTCTGAGATGTCCTGGTCCAAGAAAACAAGACATCCTTCAAAAATTGTTTCTGTCAGTGATGAGATTGAGATTTCCATTCTCAATATCGATGTTGATGCCAAGCGCATTTCACTGGGTATGAAACAATTACAGCCAAATCCATGGGATCTTGTTACAGAAAACTATCCTGTCGGATCGATTATCGAAGGAAAAATTAAGAACATTACCGATTTTGGTATATTTATCGGTATCGAAGAAGGCATTGACGGCCTTATTCATGTATCTGATCTTTCATGGACCGAACGGATTAAACATCCCTCTGAGAAATATTCAAAAGGTCAAACAATCCAGGCAGTTGTGTTGAAAATTGACCGCGAGAATGAAAGATTCTCTCTTGGTATTAAACAGTTGACACCTGATCCCTGGCAACAGACAATTGAGAAATACCCTGTCGGCGCCTTGGTTTCCGGTAAAATTACCAATGTCACCGATTTTGGTATTTTTGTCGAAGTAGAGGAAGGCATTGAGGGTCTTGTCCATGTTTCTGAGATCAGCAAAGAAAAAGTAAATACTCCTGTTGGCATGTACAATGTCGGTGATACCTTAGAAACTAAGGTTATCAGTGTTTCCGCCAAGGACAGGAAGATCGGACTTTCCATCAAGGCTATGAGTGAAGACCGCGCCGAGATGAAGCTTGATGAGTATAAAAAACAACAAGCATCTTCCGGTCCTTCAACACTTGGTGATTTGTTGAAAGAAGAGTTTGATAACCAGGAAAAATAGGAAGACGCTAAATCGTTTTTATATAACTGAAGCTTCTTGATATGTCGCAAGAAAGGTTATTTCGCCAAAAACATCCACTTCTTACGGGTTTTTTTATCCTGGGAGTTCTGCTAATGTTTTTTTGGTTTGGAATAACCTTTTTTGTTGTCACTATGGGGCGCCAGGCCGGGAAATCTCATTTTTTAGTCACAGATAAAGCCAGTGTCGGCATTATCGAGGTAAAAGGACTTATAACAGACGCCGAAAAGGTCCTTGATCAGCTTCTACAGTTCAGGTTGTCAAAATCAGTTAAGGCGGTTGTCGTGCGTATTGACAGTCCCGGGGGGTCGGTTGGCGCCTCCCAGGAAATATTTACCGAAATAGCACGGTTGAATAAGGTGAAGCCTGTTGTTGCTTCCATGGGTTCAGTTGCAGCGTCTGGTGGTTTTTATGCCGCCATTGGCGCAGGTAAGATTGTTGCCAGCCCCGGTACTCTGACAGGCAGTATGGGGGTTATCTTTAAATTCCCCAATCTTGAGGAAATTTTTAAAAAAATTGGCTATAAGAATGAGGTGATTAAAAGCGGCAAGTTAAAAGATATCGGATCACCGAATCGCCCTTTAACCGATGAAGAACGTGAGTTGTTACAGGGGCTTCTTGACGAAGTTCATGAACAGTTTATCAGAGATATTGTCCGAAGTCGAAATTTGCCGGAAGAGGATGTCCGAAGGGTTGCCGATGGACGTATTTTCTCCGGTGAGACTGCTAAAAACCTTGGTTTGATTGATCAACTCGGCAATTTTAATTATGCTGTATCTCTCGCGGCAAACCTTGCCGGGATGGAAACTGAAACTCCGACTCTTGTATACCCGGAAGACGATGGCCTTTCTTTCTTCAAGATGCTAGCAGAACAGAATGCTTCATCTCTTTTTCGCGGGTTTGTCTCTCGAAATCCTATTCTTTCCTTCGAGTAAATTGAGTTGGTTTCCTTATTGCGTAATTTTTAATCAACTTTTTCCATTAGTTGCGCTCTTTTTTGATTTTTTTTATTTATGCGGGTAATGAATTTTTTATTTGCTTTAATTTCAAATAGTTATTTTGAATATCATATAGGATAATAAAATGCTCAAGCGGGATCTTGTAAATTCTGTTTCAGATAAAATTGATGGTCATTTAAAAAAGGATATTAGTCAGGCGATAGAAATAATACTTGAGTCGATAGCTGATGCGTTGGTAGAGGACAGGCGTGTCGAGATCAGGGGTTTTGGCAGCTTGTGTGTTCGTATGAGAAAATCCCGTTCCACCAAGAATCCGCGAACTTCCAAAATGATGCATATTCCTGCAAGAAAAACAGTTCATTTCACGATGAGCAAATCAATTAAAGACCCTCTGGTGAAAAGCGACACATCAAATGATGAATAGTTCATCATGCGAACTCGCTAAAGAAAATCTGATATGTCTCCTTTCCCAGCCCGAATTACCAATGCCTCTTCGTCTATGAGTGAAATGACACTTGACGGGGCTGGAGTTATTGGTTCACCATCAATAATAATGTCAATCTGGTTTCCTAATCTTTCTTCCACTTCAAAGGCTTCTGAAAGATAGAAGTCTTCTTCGAGGGTTGCACTTGTAGTTAATATCGGGTTTCCTAAGCTGTTTACAATTTGCTGGCAAATTTTATTCTCCGGGACCCTGATTCCTACAGTCTTCTGTTTACTCATCATTATTTTCGGTACTATTTTCATTGCTGGCAGTATAAATGTGTAAGGTCCCGGGAGGCATTTTTTCATTAGCCTATACGCTGAATTCGAAATGAAACAATATTGGCTCACATCCTTTAGACTGCTGCAGATAAAGCTAAAGGGTTTGCTTTTATCTCTTTTCTTTATTTGATAGATTCTTTTAACGGCCTTCTGATTGAAAATATCACACCCAATACCATACATTGTATCCGTGGGATAAGAAATAACCGCCCCCTGTTTCAGAGAGACTACAACCTGATCAATAAGCCGTTGTTGGGGGTTTATCGGATTTATTTGTAATATTCTCATTTATCAGCCTGCCTGCATGTCCTTATTTTTTCTGTAATTCTTTTAGAGAGGCTTTTATGTTTTTGCGAATTATTTATCAAGATTGAGATGATTATTTTGAAAATAATATAGGAGGATTTTCTTGGTAATTGATCTGAGTATTACCATGCACTTTCTAAATATCAGGCATTTAAAATATCTTTCACTATTTCTTGTACTTGTGGATCCGGGTCATTAATCAGTCTGTGAATGTGTATTATTGCCTCTTCTGTGCCAATTATGCCAAGTAGTGTTGCTGCATCCCCTCTCATATAAGGTGTTTTTACATCGAGAACTGGCGTTAGGGAGGGAATTGCCAATGAGAGATCGTTTCTTCGTATTTCAGCAAGCTGCTCAAAGAGAACTGCCATTCCCATACGGACCATAAAGCGTTCATCTCTGATAAGATCGCCGGTGTATTGATAATATTCTTTCTCTTGTTTGAACATAGCAACGATATTTTCTATGTGGCCCATTTCGATAAAATCGGCTATTGTTTTTATCAGTTCCCTTGCACTGATTTCATCGTTCATTCGTTATATGCCTTCATTAATAATTTTTTTTCTTATTTGATGTCCTCGTAAAGAGTCTCCGAATGAAAAATACTATACCATATAAAGTATAGAACTAACCTTTTAAATACCACATATGATAGCCAAAAAGCATTTGGTCTGCTATTTAGAAAAATATCTTGTTTAATAATAAACATAATTCACCAGCTAAGCTGGTGAGTCCCCGCTTTGCTATGCTGGTAACATAGTGGTTTAAAAATAAAAATACCTCCTTAAGCTAACAGATGATGACTCTAGGATTCAAAAGGAGGTATTCAATGACTGAGTATAAATAATTAGCACATGCGTTGTGGCAATGCAAATGCCATATATCGTCTGGTGCCCGAAATATCGTTTCAAAATCAGACCTCCTGATGCCGGCAATATGACAGCAGTAACTAATTCCTTCTATACACAGCGACTTAATTAATTGCGCATAACTTTCTGAGCACCTCGCTTCCGCCACCCCATTCATCGAATTGATTTTCAACGGCGGATGTAATGCTTTCCAGGGAGGGGAAATATT
>Ga0180007_10002594_pt1 | contig 21286 bp, 42 predicted proteins | sample MM_PC_MetaG_FD_121122 | JGI IMG/M metagenome (GOLD analysis project Ga0180007, IMG submission 121122) | Groundwater microbial communities from the Aspo Hard Rock Laboratory (HRL) deep subsurface site, Sweden - MM_PC_MetaG | ecosystem: Environmental > Aquatic > Deep subsurface > Groundwater... | reverse complement strand
TCTCCATCTAATCTTGTTGTTAGCTTCAAGAACGCCAACTCCCAGTTCTTGAAACCTTAGCATTAACTTTATCTCATCAGTATTGAGGTCAGTCAAGAAGGGAACACTATCTCCAGGAAGTACAAACTCATTATCTGCTAGCAAGTTGTACTCGGGCATCATGTACCAGGGGTAAAAGTGCGCTTTGAAAATTGACTTACCAGTTGCCCTACCTTCCTTTGCTGCCATGTACATTTCATAGAAGTCACTATCTTCTCCATTAGGAGTGGAGACTGCTCTTACTTTAGTTCTGGGAAGAAGTGGAACACGATTGAGTGCAGCGGCAAAGGCTTTGGCAGCAGCATCTTGTGGCCAGAAAGCCATTTCATCAAAGAGTAAGTTGTGAATAGGCTCGCCTCGTGGCATAGCAAAGCCCTTTGCAGAGGCTATGTAGAAGCTGCTCTCTCCCTGTTTAACTCCAAGACTATTCTCAAATACATAAGTCTTCTCGCTGACGGATTTGTGGTGAAGAGTAGGAAGTGTAGGAATTACTCGTGAGAGGTTATCATAGAAGGCTTGAGCCTTTCTGAGTAGCCTGCCAGTGATAAACTCATCATAGGAGATAATAACTGAAGTTGTACCTTTGAACATCAGACAGTCTAGAAGAAAGTCACACATGATGAGACTAGTGCCACCTACCTGAGAGGGCTTCACATAGACATCTCTCCATGAACTTGTCTCAAACATATCAACTTGTATAGGGTTGAGAATAAAGGGTACAAGTTGTCTGTCCTTGTTCTCGATGGGGACAAGGGTTTCTATTAGTTTTCTTCTGTTAGCAAATAACTCTGCAATATCAGCTTGTGACACTACATCGTTCCTCTTGTTCTCAGTATTCTAGCAGTTCTACTTCTCCCCACTTGTCTGGGTTCATGCCTTCTAACACGACTTATTTGTGCTTTGGATAAGTTGCGTCGGGAGGCTGCACTACTTTTTGCTGTTGTTCTCCTTGGCATCTATCTCCTCAAAGTCTCCATTGATTGTTGCAAGATTGGATTCTTGGTAATGCTTGGTTTCTATCTTGACCTCTTCCTTTGTTCTGCTGAGGGTGAGGACAAAATCTGTCCAGTTGAACTCTTCTTTACCGTTTCCTTTACTAAATAGTTGCTCGACAGCCTGGAGTTGCTGTGGAGTGTAGTGTGCTCTTGCTCGGAGAAGGTATTGGAAGTCTTGAGAGTCTTGGGAAGTAATACTACTCCTACCATCATCTCCTAGTACAACCTTCCTCATTAGGCTTCCTTTGATGACACGGAAGTCCTTCTCCAATATAAGACGATAGTTGCGAAGGAACTCCAGACTGGTGTATTCCAGTGCCAGGGTCTTTCTCAGTTCAGGGATTCTGTTCTCAAGGTCAAGGAATACTGGGTCATGTCTCCACATGGATAGGGTGCTCTTAGCCTTGCCAATAAGTCCAAGAGCTTCACGGATTGAGAATCCACTTGAACGTAATCCTAAGTATCGTGACCTGTCATCATCTCTATTCCAAGGAACTATTGCACGAGGTATCGACTCTTCTTGTGACTCCATTTCTGGAAGTGTGGTGCTATCTACCAGTTCTTGACTCTCTTGCTTGTGAAAACCGCTTCTTTCCATAAATCTCCAATAGGGATAATAGTTTACTACCTGTTACTAGCATAACATTCTAGGCAACTGATGTCAATAGATATAATAAATAATTGGTATAATAGTTATTACTATACATATTTATAATTATATTATACTGGTATTGACTTGTGTAATAACTTGTGTTATACTATAGATATAATGGTGAAAGGAGAAACTAATATGGTGCCACTAACAAATGAGCAAAGAAAAGAGTATAGAATCATCTTAATGGATTGCGATTGCCCATCTATTTATATGCCAGTTGGGTATCCTAAAGATGGTGGAACTTGTACCTTTGCTACGGAGAAATGTATGCAATACTGTCCTAGCGGAATGATTACAAATGATATAGAACGCCATGCCCTAATGTTTTTTCAAGAGAGTAAGGCAACAACCATTATTGATAGACTTTATGCCGAATTTATTGACGTTATGAAGAATCCAAGAGCAGAGAAGATGTTACAATGGTGGACATGGGGAGATTGCCTTCCTGAACTAACGGAAAAGATTGCAACTGTTATTATAGGCTTAAGCAATAAGGGTATCCCTCAATATGGGTTCACTCGTAATGTCGAATTATGGAAACTAGTCCCTTCTCATAGCTCTCTCCATATTGGATTGACAGTTGATGATATAAATGAAGCATTACGACTATCTGTTAAGGAAAGAAAAATGACAGCGTGCCCTGACTATGAAGCTGGGTATGCTCAAATGATATTTACTGGTAAGATTCGTTCAAGATGTAATGGTTGGTGGTGCATTACTGATGATGGTGAAACAAGGAATAGTGATTGTACACAATGTTTAGCTGCGGGACAGGGCTGTTATTTTAGGTAATGAAGTAGAAAGCAATATAGACTTACATAACTACTTATAGTGCGGAGAAAAGACTGTATGGTGGATGACGGTAGAATGATTGAGAAGCGACGCTGCAAGGCTATGATAGATGAGGGTATCTATGACCCAGAAAGTCAAGAGGGAATAGACTTCTGTGTCAATTATTGTCCTTATGAGTACTGTGTTGTGGTGGAGAATAGGTTATCAGATAAGCAAATTAGGAAAAGAGAGAATACAATTCTTGCAAGGGAACTTAGAAAACATAGAGTTTCTGTTGATGATATTGCTCTTGTGCTGGGTATAAGTGCACGGAGTGTAAGAAGGTATTTGAAGAAGTAAGGAGGAGATATGTGGAGACCAGAAGAATGGAAAACAATACCACTGTGGTCTAGACTGTATGAGGGACAACCAATTACAAGTACCCATGAAGCTTTTGAGGCTGGTGCAGATGCTATGCTAGAAGCAGTGGCAAAGGAAGCTGGAGGCCAGTACATTAGATTTGGTATAACTGATAGTGGAGACATACTGATTTATATTGGGTAAGGGAGGAACTATGGATATTTCAGAGACTTATATCAAGATGTCTGGGAAGGCAGAGGAGATTCAGAAACTATGGGTGCCTACAAATGGTGATTTCTGTTGGCATGATAATGAAGGTGAAGAGGTATATGGAAGTTGGGAGTACCCAGCACAGGTATCTACAGTAAACATAAGCCAAGAAACACCAAAGGACTGGTGGTATAATTGGCTTTGGCTACCACGCCAAGACCAGTTGCAAGATATGGTAAAAGGTTTCGAAAGTGATTCTCTAACACTTCAGTATAAATTTATGGAGTGGTGCATACCATATTTTTCTGCTAAGGGTAAATATATCTACCAATGGTACGTTGTGTCTAAGACTTCAATGGAGCAACTCTGGCTGGCCTTTGTGATGAAGGAACTTTATAATAAAGTATGGGGTGGAGAAAACTGGAAGCTACATGAATGTCTGGATTAAAGAGACAAGGAAGAGGGTCAAGTGCAGGTACTGTGGGCAACTTATAGAAGTTGGTGAGTACCAGGTAGTTTGTCAGTATTTTATGAAGTTGATGCACAGTGATAAGACCTGGACAAAGGTGATGCACTTTCACGCCAAAGACCCTTATTGCTGGATAGAGCAAGCTATTGTAAAGATAGGATTGATTCCTCATACTGAGACAAGAGGAAGGAAACCAGACATCATAAGTGACGAGAATAAGGTAAGGAGACAAAAGATATTAAGGAGGAGAGCAAGTGTAATACAGAGAATCAATAATGAGATGGAGGAAAGAATGAGACCAGACAAGTTATCCCACATGACAGACTTGCTGGAGAAGATGATGGTGGAGATAGAATCATTTGGAGGAGTACCAGAATCATGGAAGTAAGGAGAAAACAATGATTATACCAGCACACCATTTAGCAGGTAACAGAAGTAATGTTAGTGAACTTGATTCCTACGCAACCCCGCCGTCTGCAACCCACTCGCTAATGAAAAGAATAAAGTTTAATGGAGAAGTGTGGGAATGTGCTTGTGGAGTTGGAGCAATGAGTGATGTTGTAAGCCAATATAATAAGTGTATAGCATCAGACATTACCCAAGGTTTCGACTTTCTTGATACTGAACTTTGGCTCGAAGTCCCTAACATTATTACAAACCCCCCGTACAAACTTGCTGAGCAATTCGTTAGAAGAGCTTGTCAAGTTGCTTCTGAGAAAGTTGCTATGTTCCTAAGATTAAACTTTCTCGAAAGTCAGTCTAGATACAAGATGTTTAAGGAACTCCCACTAGAGTGGGTATTGGTATTCTGCAAAAGACAAACACTACACCCAGAAGGAGTGATAGTTACAACTGGAGGCACTATAGCTTACGCATGGTATGTTTGGAATAAAGAGTATACTGGTAGCCCAAAAATAGACTGGATAAACGATTAAGAAGGAGCGCCAGAATCATGGAAGTAGAAAGGAGAAGTCGATGAAGGAAATAAAGTTATTATTTGTTGAGGCGGAGAAAGAAGACCATGCAGCACTTGCAGCAATGCTTAATGCTATCTCACAGACTGACTACTACTTCATCATCATGCCACCAAGAGATACTGTGATGACAAGAAAGCAAGTCATTGAGTTACTTACAGGTATTCTTAAGGATTAGCTTTGTAAAGAGAGGCAAGTAATGAGTAAAGAACCAACAGATGAGCAGAAGAAGGAATTTTGGGAGGGATGCGGATTAGAATACAGGAAAACCGAAATTGAGGTTGGTGGTCATGGTGGTGAGGAACCAGCTTACTACTTAGGGTGGTTTGCTCCTGATGGTAAGTTCCTTTCATTCAGGTCTGTGTTAATCCTAGACCTCAACAATCTCTCACGGTATGCCCTTACTCGGCTTAGGAATCCATTTATAACTATGCACCTTAGAGAAGATGGCACGTGTATTGTTAATGTGTATCATGCAAAAGAAGAAGGAAAACCATATTCAATCGGTACTGGAGAAGCGACCAAGCTTGAGGATGCTCTATTCTGGGCAATTCGGGAAGTAATACATAAGGAGGAGAAGGATGGAAGCTAAAGATACAGTTGAACCTGTACCATCACATAGCGAATCGGTAGTATGCCCTCATTGCGGAGAGGAGTTCGGGCAAGAGGGTTATATACAGACAATTAGAAACTTACAAGCCGAAGCTACCTGGCCGATTGCTGAGAAGGCAGGTAGAAAGGAAGCGGTTGAATGGCTTAGAAGTAATGGCTATCTTATTGATGGCCATACACAATCTGACCTAAAGAAATTGCGAGCCAAGCTAAAAGAGTGGGGGATAGAGGAATGAATAAGAAGTCGGTTGATTACGGGGATGGTATTATCTGGTATTTTGATAACTACCCCCAGACGTATAGGACTGTTTGGCAAGGTTGCTGGGTTGAGCTAGAACTACCATCCCAAACTCTTTGGATTTGAAGATGAGGAGATAGATGGTTGAAGTAAAGCAGGCTAGGAAAAGAGTTACCCGCCGATGGAAGCGGGCCGAGGAATGGTGGGATATTATAGTTGAATGGGCAAAGGGTACAACTGGTGATTGTGAGAAAGACACCCTATCTCTATTCTGGGTAATACAGCCAGTTTTGCAGAATTTGAAAATTCCTGATGTGGAGATGCAACATGATAGTTAGTATACTTATTCTTGGTGGTTCAGTTCTACTTTGCTTACTCCTCATAGTCATTGCTATTTGCTTGATGCCAAAGTCCAAGCCAATACCACCTCGCTATGACTTTAGCAGTGATGACAAGGTTGAGTTTTTGGAAAAGTGAAAATTCCTAAAGGAGGATAGCAATGACTGAGAAGCATGGAGCACTTGTAAGATTAGATTTTAGTCTACTCCTAAAGATATTGGACTTTGATGGAGGAATCATTCACAGAGTCTATACGCCAGAAGAGTACCTTATTGCTGATTACTGCAATGTAGTGCTAGAGCATCCTGATTTACCAAGTGTAGATACAAGATTTCCACTGCTGTGCGTTAGACCAATCTACATGGTGCACTTTGCAGAAGGCGGTGGTGTAATAAAGATAGAGCGTGCAGTTCCTCCTAAGAATCAAGAGGCAATTTTGGCAGAGGTGAAAATTCCTGAGACAGCTACCCAAGCAAAAATCACATAGTATTAAGGCTCTACCGTACCCCGTCAGCCTTGGAGTGCTGGTAATGTTTGGGCAGGAGTAACAATGTGTTAAGCTATCCTAACTTGAAAGTGAGGAGTACCTTGGCCTTCCACCGATTGCACTGTGCCAGCTGGAAGGGTGACATCTATGTCATGATATGGAAGTCATGCAAGGTGGAGAGGGTATGAAGTTGTGATGATGGGTGAGCTGGTTGGCTGCCAATGGTTGACAATCCCTTACAATCCTTACTAATGGTTGTGGCTGGTGTTGACGTATGCGCCCTAACCGGTTATAATGGGTATATGATTGAAATGGAGGGGATATGGGAATAGGTCAACCCGGCTAGGAGCTGGGACAACAGGGTAAGGTATAAGCTGTGAAGCATGGGGAATGTATGGCTTGGTCAACCTGCCCGCCTACAACAGAATAGATGGTCACTATTGGAGTGATGCAATGCTGTGAAGCGGCAACGTCATAGCACAAGTCAGAAGTAATCTATAAAGGAGTGTGCTATGGCAACAAAAGTAAAGGAAGACACTGGCTTCGAGGACGAGGAAGATGATGTCGTTGAGGCTGATGAAGCTGTCATTGGTGAAGTTGTGCCTGTTGAGGTAGACTATACCAAGATGTCTATGGATGAGCTACTTGAGGCTATCGGCGCAGCCTATGCTGCCAAGAACATGAAGCTCATGGGTACGCTGTCAAAGCTGTATACCAAAGCTGAGGCTGTGGCGGAAAAGGCGAAAAAGGACGCCTTGCTCACAGAGCTTGTCAATGTCACTGGCAAGACGCTGGCTATCTTCACCTGTCTCGCTAATGTGCTGACAGGCGAGGCTGAACAGGTAGACCTTGACACTATGGTTGAGGACTTCCTGATGAGCGATACAACCTTGGATGGAGCCGAAGGTATCTGGTTTGCCTTTGACTTTGGTGAGCAAAGGAACAAAGGTATCAACCCAGCCTGCAAGCTCATCAAAGGCGGACAACGCAAGGCAGCAGCCGATGGCAGCACAAGCACTGCAAAGTCAAGCTATGTTGCAGGCCTTCCAAGCAGTGCTGATATGCTGAAAGAGGTTGGCGATGTAGTCTACCTTGACAAGGATACTAACGTAACTATTGATAAGGTAGATGTAGTGCTAGCTGCAGGCACAACGTACAGTCAGGCCTACAACTACAGCACTAATGGAGGCTGGAGGAACAGAGTGAGAATGGCTCTCGGCAAGGCCACAAGCAGGATATAGACTGCAAAGAAGGGACTAGGTTTAGTTGCCAACCTAGTCCTTTTTCTTTTGTTCAAAACAGTGCAACTTCGTGCAGCTACATGAGACTCCACACACGGCTGAACCGGGCGGGCATGAGAACTGGTTGATTTGTTCAACTGGTGTTGACTTGTTGATTACTGGTGTGGTATGATAGTGTATGATGATGGTGAAGAGAGACGGATATGCCTAGAAGTATCTGCACAGGTGAGTCGTGGGTAGCCAGACCACTATCAGCTGACAAGTTTAAGGAAGTCTGTGACCCAGCGTTTGAGGTGGACTGGTATTGCTCAACCTTTGGAGTTAGTATTCCTAGGGTGAGGCAGACGCATGGAACACGTAGCTTTCACGGCAGCTACAATCCTAAGACAGAGACTGTAAACTACACCAGTCCTTTCCTTGGAATCATACTACATGAGACTGCTCACCATATCTGCCATAAGTTAGGACTCAATGGAAGGGGACACTGGCACGACCATAACTTTGGTAAGGTACTGCAAGAGATGATAGATTCATGCTTATAAGGAGGCGACACAAGATGTACACTATGACAGACTTCAAGACTAAGAAGCAACTCAAGGAAGCTATGGTGAGAGGACAGAAGCTGCGGGTATATCAGCCAGGCGGTATGTTTAATCCACCAGAAGGAGCTCGTGATTACACTGGGAAAGCATATCTGGAAGGCCCGCACTATCCAGCACCTCATACATGGTATGCAGAGGCTACGCTTGTAGATGGAATTATAGTGAAGGTGAAGTAAGGAAGTAACTCATCTAACTCAGCTCATCAACAGGACTCCGGGCGAAGAGCTCCACATTATAGTCCAGCGTGTTACATTCTTATTCCAAAGTTGGTGAGCTGTGACTAGCTGAGGTATAATAGAAAGGAGGTAAGTTAAGGTGAAAAGGATTGTAAGGTTTATCAGGTGGATGAAGTATGTGAAGTGGGAGTACATTGGTAAAGAAGACAGGCGCTTTGCTATCAGATGCTGCTGGAGGTACGCAGCGATGACTTCACCAATGGAGGTAGAGAAATGAAGAGTGGCGACAAGTTACTACAGGACATGAGGATGAGGGAGCTGGAGGCTGCTATTCTGATAGCAAGGAAGAGGTGGAGATTCTTACTCTGGATACTAGGAGGAATTGATGCTAATAGGACCGCAAAAGATTGAGGTAACAGTTCCTGCGGGTAAGATACACTTGCACAGAATAACAAAGGAAAGGTGGAGGACTAGTGATGGTATCAAGCATGAGGTTGTGGTGATAAGGATGAGTCCAGCAGAGGGGCATGACCAGTGGGATAGTTGTCAACCAGTATAGGAGTGATAGTATGAGTGAAGATAGGTGGAACTATATCATGGCACTTGGAATACTTATCATTGTACTTGGCAGTTTGATTCTTATTGAGAGAGGACTATGATAGGGCATGGTTAAGACCAAAGTATCTTATGAGAAGTCCAGGCTGAAGGAATTACTATGGATGATGTTACAAAAGCACCAGCCACGATGCACTATCTGTGGAGAGCTATTTAGCAAGGATACTGACTTGCCCTCCAGAGGTAGTGACCAGCTGACAGAGCACCACCTTGACGGAAACCACTACAACAATGACTTGAGCAATAGGGTGCTGGTACATAGGTCATGTCATAAGTCCCACCATGCGAAGGACAATATCAATAGTAATGAGAAGAAGTTCTGGAGACAATTTAAGTAGGGAGGTTTAGCTTAGAGTGGGCGGAAGGATACAACGTTCTGCGGTGGTCAAGTGGACAGGCAACTACAACATACTTACCAAGTGCACTTGTGGCTGACCCCACATCTCATGGATGCAGTTCCCTTGGACAAGGAACGAAGTGGCTACCAAGAGCCTTCCGCCCACTGTGAGCTAAACAAAGTGAGGAGATACTATGGAGATATGGCAGCACGATGGTGAACCAGATGATGAGGAGATACAACAGTGGATGGAAGTGGATGGAGACTTGTCTGACCACCTAGCTATCAGGCATCCATGTCCAACTTGCAGAAGCAACAGGACAAGGTGGGTAAGACAACAGTACTGTATATGCTACAACTGCGAATCATCCTTCTCAGTACCACCACTTGGAAGGTCAGAGGACAGTGGTTTCTGGAGTCAGTTTGATGAGTAAGTACAGCACACTGAGACACCGACTGCCAAGACAAATCTACACTACCCACCACACAGAGGACATCACTAGCTTCCTGTACAGGGATGGTAAGACTACTGCTGTACACGGATTACTGGTGTGTCCTGAGTGCGGGAGTGTACTGTCTAAGATGTGGACAAAAGAACCTTGGACTTGTGGAGGGTGTGGTACAGTATGGGCACTGCTTGAGTTGGTGCAAGCTGTTGAGGGTGAGGAGAGACTGGTGAGAATTAGTATAAGAGACTTGAAATGAAAGAAGATACTGGATATTCTACCCCAGCAACAGGTCGTCAACTCCACACCATAGCCTGCTTGTGTCAGGCACGTGGCATCACTGACCCTGTTGAGGAACAGCCTATGACTATTGGAGAAGCAGGAATTTTGATAAGGAGGTTACAAGGTGAGAAGCTCATTAAAACTGGCAACAATACTACTAACCCTAAAAACAGAGGGTGAGATGGAACTGGCTCGCATAAGGTGGAACAGCATCCATAGCCCATCAAGAGGCTACCGTAACATACACCATCACAGCCAGAGCAAGAAGCGTCTACTTGCTAGAAGGGTGAGGTAGGATAGGTGCGCAAATTTGCTACAGTTATCTGGATTACTTGGATAGTGATGGCTGTCCTGTACTTTGCAGTAATAAGAGGATGGTCATAGTGAGACCCTCCGATATAAGGAAACACATCTTAAAGCAGCGTGGTGTAGAGTTCAAACGCTTATCACGTAAGCCTGTACCTATCGAGGACACTCCATCTATATTCAAGAAGACTATCCTCATGCGCTTGACAGAACTGAGATTCAAGAACAAACTAGAGAATCTTATCTTCACTGGTACTATCTATGAGGCAGGGAAAAGACTTGAGGTTGACCCTACTACTATATATGGGTGGAGAAAGATTGTAAATGAGGCAAGGAACAAGGAGTTCTTTGACCAATTTAAGTAAGGAGGATACTAATGTTTGAGTGGACTAAGCGGGAAGAAGAAAACTTACGCAGGCTGAAGAAAGCAAAGAAACTACTGGAACTTGCTAGAGACTCTGGACGCCTAATAGATGTTAGCGTAAGTGCAAGTCCAGAAACCTGTGTAATAGCATCTATTGCACTTATTAACTATGCAATTTTGGCAGAAGAGGAGGATAAGAAAGATACTAATGGATAAGAACTTCAACAAAACATTTGACCAGTGCCCTGTTTGTGGTAGCAAGGAAAGATTCTTTGAGAATCTGCTGCAAACGTGCAAGGAGAAAGGCTATATAGCTGAAAATGCGGAGTGCTTTGACTTCCAACTTCTTGAGGGAACTACCTTATCTTCACAGAAACTCAGCACCATGCCCTTTGGAGTAGAGTTCCCCACGTTCAAGCATATACATGATACGTGCTGTGAATGTGGAGCAGTCTATGCTACTCGACTACACACAGGTACAGCAAGGAAGTCTCTTGAGATTCCAAAAGGTAGTCCTAAATTTCCTCCAGCTGCTATACCAGTGAATAGGAATTAGAGACTTGTAGGAAGGACAAATGCCTTGTCGACTATTGATAGCGAACACCAGTTATCTCAGTGGCTTCCTCCCTATCGCCCTGATGCTATTATTGAAGAGGGACTATTACTCCCTGGTACTGTCATGATGATGTTTGGAGCTGCTGGTACGTGGAAGACCATGAACGCTTTGCATCTTGCATACTGCATTGCCCAAGGCATACCTTGGTTTGGATTCCAGACGGCACCAGCTACTGTTCTCAGTCACCAGTTGGAACTACCAAAGCTATTGTTCCAGACAAGATTTCTCAAGTACAAGAAGGGTAACAGGGTGACATCCAGCAACATCTTCTTCCTCACCCCTGATGATGATGTGCTGCTGGATACTACATTCGGATTGGGCGAGTTGGCCAGAAACATAGAGGAAATACAGAGACGTGCAGCTGACCCTAAGTTTCCAGTTGTCCTCATCCTTGACCCACTTATGCTATACTTAGCTGGCCACATCTCTGACGAGTATGATGTGAAGAAGTTCCAGCACAATGTCAACTCACTCAGACGCAAGTACAATGCTACCTTCATTATCATACATCATGCTAGACTGACTAGAGTTGATGCTGGAGGTCAGGTTGTAGACCTTGGAGCCGAAGAGATAATGGGAAGTAGTTACTGGAACAACTGGTTGGATACTATTATCCGAATTAAACTTACCAACCCCTTCTCTGGCAGTGATACAATCCATGTGAGCTTTGGTAAGACTCGTAACGCACAGAACTTTCTCTCAGGCTTCACTGTCAAGTGGCACAGGGAGAACCTCATACCAGAAGTAATAGATAGAGATGTTGTAGAAGAGGATGAACCTAGTATTAGAGGACTAACATAGGAGGAAATATGGTGAGACAATGGATTGGATGGAGTATGCTTCTTGCTATACTTATTACGCTTCTCATCACTGACAATATGAGTACCGCTGAAGCTATCTTCTGTGCGGGATGGACGGTAAGTGCAGCGATAATGACGGGAGGAAAGTGATGAAGAAGTAAATATACTGATACAGATTTCTAAAGTAATTTATAAAGGAGGCAACATGAATAAGGAAGAATCACTAAGGGAAACAGCAAAGATGTGGAGGTGGCTGGAGCAGAATCCAGACAAGGAGAAATACGAATACGTCAAGGACAAGCCAATGGTAGTTAACGGCTGCTACCTTTGTCAACTTGTGTTCGACGCTACAGGAGAAATAACTACTGATGCGTGTGAGTCCTCTCCTTGCCCGCTATTAGATTTCTGGAATCTCACAACGTCTTCTCGTGACCCTGATAATGTTCCTTGCGAGAGAGTAGGTACACCTTACTGGCACTGGAAGAACTCTCCTCCTCTACACTACAAGTCCTACTATGCCAAGCAGATAGCTGACGCTGCCGAGGCAGAACTCCTGAAGCTAACACCCTATCACCCTGAACCTAAATTCAAGGTTGGAGATAGGGTGATAATGCCTACTGGTAACTTTATGGGGGGAAGAACAGGTGAGGAGTTTATTATTGCCCATATTGAGAAGGAGTGGGGGCATAGCCACTACCACTACTACTCGGATGAGAAAGACTTTATCCCTGCTGATGAGGACTGGCTGGAGCTAGCTCCACCAGAGGAGAAGTAGGTGGATGTTACTGAAGAATGTATAGCAGGCTTCACACGTAGTAGTTACTATCTCTCTATTGATTCTCCAGATGGATTCCCAATTCTATCCTTTGGTAGTAAGTTACCTCATGTAGAATCTTTTGGTAGGGAGAGGGGTTATAGGGTAGAGTTTGATGATAGCCTATCCCTATATGGAGGATTCAGAGTGTTCAAGAAGAATTGATATAACTATATGTTATATTATTAACTACTATACACATTATTGTTTACATTTTCTTCTCATTTCACGTGTAGCTTTGGTTGACTTCACCAATACTTACATGGTACAATTATAATGTGTGAAGATAGGAGGTATAGATGAAGCGATAATAGCAGTAATGTACAGGCAATACTTGGTAATAAGAAAAGGAGGTAAGTAATGAACGCTTATAAAGTCGAGTATTGGGTATGCAGTGAGCGTGGTATCCAGCATGATACCGAAGAGGAAGCAATAGATTGCTGTACACCCGAAGAGGAGGAAAAGAAAGTAAATGGTTAATGAACCAATTAGTGTAAGAGGATTGATAGACTCAGACTTTGACAACCCGTTACGACAGTTTACTGGCACCTTCGATGGCTGCGAGAAAGTCCCGGCCTCTGGATACGAGGGGTGGAGAGTAAACATGAACTTCAGGGACATAGATAACGTCGTGGTAGCTCCTGGCTTTGTCTATAACTTCCCGACAGCAGTACTCAACTTTCCATACTCCAACAAGAAGAAAACCAAGTGGGGTTACTGTGGTGATTCCCTTGCGTCTTTCCTTCCTCCAGATGAGGACATCGTGGACTGCAAGGGCAGGGTAATGACACTGGTATTCTGTGATGGTCAGGATGGTAGACCAGAGCCAAAGCCAATCTGGAACAGAGATGCAAGTACCAACTGGAAGCACGCAGTTCAACTTGAGACTCAGATTGAGGCAATCAAGAAAGCTGGGTCACCTCTCGATGCCCTTGCTGCTCTGGAGGATGAGCTTAATGGACTTGGTGAAGTGTACCGTGATGGAATGGTACCGACTCCAGTGTGGATTGTGGCTGGAATGGAGGGAGCAACTGGTGGTGTGCAGGAAGACTCTGGTGGCTCTGCTGCTGATTGGGCAGAGGAGCATCTAGTTGGATTAACCCGAGCACAGTTCAACAAGTGGGCTTTTGCTGACCCAAAGGTGAGGAAAGACGTAGCACTCCAGCGCTCCATCAGTGACAAGAGCTTCGTCAATAGTCTGGTACAGCTGGGTAAAGTTGTTGAAGATGAGGACGGAGTGTTCCAGTTACCAGCAGAGGAGTAATCGAGTGGAGGAAGCCTGAGTTGAAGCCAGTCGAGACTACGATACTGAAATAATGTTAAGTGGGGGTAGGTGTGAAGGAGTAGGCTCAGGCTTAGGCAAGGGTGAGGGCAGGGATTACTTTACTTGATGGCAGACAGCCCTCACCCAAGCCTGAATAGAATAGAATAGAAAGGAGAAAATATGAAAAGTACTCAATCAAAACCAAGTCCTCGTACTGTGTACAAGGACAGCCAAGGAATTAAAGTTCCTGGAGTCACTACTATTATAGGTATGCTAGCCAAGCCGCAACTCATTACCTGGGCTAACAGACTAGGACTTCAGGGAATTGATAGCACCAAGTATGTTGATAACTTAGCTGATGTAGGAATACTGGCTCACCATCTTATCCTATGTCATCACAGAAATGAAGTTCCTGACATGAGTGACTTCAGTGAGAATCAGATTGAACTTGCTCTCAACTGCCTGAAGTCCTATGCAAGTTGGGAAGACTCCCACACTATCAAACCAGTGCTGGTGGAGGCTCCACTTGTTTCTGATGACCTCAAGTATGGTGGTACTCCTGACCTGGTGTGTGAGATGGATGGAGTGATGACACTGCTTGACTTCAAGACAGGCAAGGCACTGTATCCTGAAGTTATGTATCAGCTTGCGGCGTACCGTAACTTGCTGAAGGAACATGGGTATCCTGTTGAGCAGTGTATTGCACTGAGGATAGGGAGAGAAGAGAGTGAGGGGTTTGAAATGAAGACTGGTGGTGGTATGGATACAGCTTTCGTTATCTTCCAACACTGCCTGGGACTGTACTATACTATACGAGAATACAATAAGGAGAACAAGTAATGATAGTTAGCTGGATTATTACTTGTGATAACTGTGGTAAGTGGGTCAATGCTAACAAAGATACTTACCACCACCATGACTATAGAGGTGACTTCTGCGAGCAATGTTACGAAGTCTTGAAGGAAGAGGATACCTTATGGTTTGAAAAAAGAGGAGACGACTGCTATGATAAGTAGTGTATGGGGAATAGAAGGTTGTGGTAAGTCTACTGTAGGACTGTCCTATCCTAAGCCACTGTTTCACCTTGACCTAGACTTGGGTGGCTTTGTACGTGCAATATGGAGGCTGGAAGATGTGGCTAAGGAAGCTGGCACTCCACTTCGTGTCAGAATATGCGACCCAAAGGAAGACATCAGTAAACTAGATTGGGACGAGTGGGACATAGTATCCAAGCCTTACCTTGCACCTATCCAGATGGACAAGCTACTCGGGGTGCAACAGAAGCCTGGAATATCTGTCCGCTTTCCCCGCCAAGTAAAAGGAATCAAGAAACTGTGGCAGGAGATTGTAACTGACATAGTAACTGTGGGTCAGGTGCCTGCTGTTAAAACTATCATGCCAGACTCAGCTACACAACTCTGGTATATTTGTCACACAGGGTTACTACAGGAGAAGCAAGAGATTCAGCTTGCTAATGGCATGACAACAACTGACCCTTCGTTCAGAGAGAAGCTCCTGCCTGTAGAGTTCCCCAACAGCAGGATGAGAGACCTCATCTATGCAGTGAGAAGCTTTGGCAAGCATCTTGTCATGACTCACTATCCAAAGGACATCTATGCTAGTAGACTTACAGACAGAGGAATAGAATCTTATGCGACAGGAGAGGTAGAGCCTGATGGATTCAAGCACACAGTCACGCTGGATGACATAGTACTGTGGTGCTATACAGAAATAGATAAGAAAAGATTCCTTGTGGAAGACAAGAACAATCCTAAGAATAATGTAGAGAATCCTGGCTACAATAGACCAAAGCCATATGCTAGGGTGAGTCTGAAATGCGGTCTAAGTGGGATGGGGATGAAAGCTGTTGGGCTGGAATTGCCCTCACCAAGTTATGAGGGACTGATGGAATTACAGGCTATGATGAGAGGAGAATAATGAGAATCGAAGATATAAAGGAAATACTTGGAGAAGAGTTTGATATTAGAGTAAACCCTGAATACCCCTGGCTTCTTGAGTTTGGACTTAGACTATCAGCAGTGTGCCAAGTTCATACTGGTTTGGCTAACCCCGATACGCTTATTCATGAAAGAGATAGAGTCCTTATTGAGTTCAAAAGAAAACTAACTGAATTGTTAAGGAAATACTTAGGAGAGGTAACACCAAGATGATTCTAGTCGACACAGCCGAGCCAGAGGATATCATCCAGCTCCTCAAGCAATCTGTTGACGTCACTGTCATGTCTCTCAATCAGTCCAATAGAGCTGACTACTACTTCGGAGGAGATGACAACAGGACAATTCAATTCAACAGAGTGCAAGGTGGCGAGCTCTTGTCTAACATTGACAGCATGGAGGATGAACTGAGGAGATACTATAGCAGTGCTGATGACAACAACATGATAATTGAGGGTATCATTACTGACACTCCACTCACCAAGAAGGACAAGAGCATGGCATCTATAAGTGTAAGGATGAAGTCCAGACCCTCCACTCTCTTCACATACAGGGTCACTCCTAGTGGTTACTTGTTTGGTGAGCACGCTTATGATGTGGGTGCTGACAAGTTCTTTGCTTGGTTGTACAGGTTGAAAGAATGTGGAGTCTCTACATTCCAGACCTGGAACTATGTAGGTACAGCAAAGCTCCTTGCCGCTGTGTATCACAACTGTCAGAAACCTGTTGATGAGCACGGCACACTGAATCGCTACTACATACCTCGCATCACACTTGGGGAGAAAGATGAGAAGGGAAAGAGAATAACTATCCGGGAGCAGAATCCTTTCATCAGAGGACTGATGGCTCTCAGCACCATCTACAGAATTGACATTGGTGAGAAGAAGGCAACTGCACTCTACAAGGCTGGTTATAAATCTTTGTATGACTTAGCCTTCTCAAGTATTCAGGAACTGACAAGAGTAGAGGGAGTGGGAAAAGCAACAGCTGAGAAGTTACTAAAAGCTATAGGTGTAGAGTTAGAATGAGTTCCTCCGAAGCGGTAAAGAGAGCATCAAGAGTTTACAGGAGTAAACACCAAGAAAAGGTAAGTGCTTATAATAAGCATTATGGTGAATTGAATATAAGAATACTCGTGCTGAAGGCTGGAACATTGACCTTCATGCTAGTATATAGGAGAAGTAATTGAGCGAAGACTATCAGAGAATACCAGAAGAGCAATACAAGAAACTCGTGTTCCAGTTGAGAGGACAGTTCACTGCTATCCTCAATGTGTTCAGGTGCTACGGTATGCAGACAGATGTAGATGTAGCAGTACTGGAGTGCACTAAGGTAGCAGAAAACTTTGGGATGGCCGTGAGAGGAAAGGATAAACCTATCCATATACTTAATGAATTGAAAAGGAGGGCAACAGAATAATGAGATATTATCCAGACCAGCCAGAAGAAAAAGAAGTAGAGCCAGTTGACAAGATGGAATTCGCTACCTACATAAGAGACTTTCTAACAGAAGAACTACCTCAGTGTACGACAAATGAGTGGTTTATCAAGGGAGTTCACTTAGCTAACATGGTGGATAAGTTAGTCGAGGAATTAGGGGAGAAGTTTTTCCCATAGCAGCAGGAGGTAAACGAAATATGCGAGTCTATATTGCAGGAGCATTAAGCTCAAATGAAAACACTACAAGGTCACCAAGTAAGGTGGTAACAGACTACATTCAGAATCTTAGCTATATGTGCCAAGTAGCGTCTGAAGTACGAAGGATGGGACACTTTCCTTACGTACCATGCTTAGACTTTCTTCTTGGAGCTATTGCGGGAGATTGGGAAGAGAATGACTACAGGGATATAAGTACAAGTTTTCTTGAAGTGTGTGATGCAGTACTTGTACTTAGCTTAAGTAATGGAGTTAGAGGTGAAATACAGCGAGCTAAGGAACTTTCAATTCCTATCTGCTATAGCCACACAGAACTTATGAGGTTACAGAACCCATGACTAAGTTATTCGCTCCCACCTATGAACGTGATGATGAAGGTAGAGTTCTCTTCCCTCGTGACAGTGACCTGAGAGCTCTTCTCTTCCCTTACACTGACCCTTCAGAACATATAGCTAAGGCTAACATGGTGATGGTAAGGGCACTGGTAGAGTTAGTGTCGGAGCCAGGTGAAACAATACTTGACCCATTTGCTGGCACAGGTACAATACTGGTTGCACTCACAGTAGGTAGGAAAGTTATAATGATGGAATTGGAAGAACCCTTCCAGAAGACTATTGAGCAAAATGTCAGGGGAATTAGTAGAACAATTCCTGATGCTGATGAACTTGCCATGCTGATTCCTGGCGACTGTAGCAAGATACTACCACTACCTCCTGGTCTCTTCCACCACATGATATTCAGCCCACCCTATAGTAACTTGCTGAAGAAGAAAGGTACAATGGACAAGACTTCTATTGACCTTGGCTACGCCAGTGCAACTACGTACACAGCACATTCTGATAACATAGGTAACTTGAATGACTTCATGTACTACCAGAAGATGGAAAAGACCTATAAGAAATTCTACAGTAGTTTACCTGCTGGCGGTACTATGACTATCATCATCAAGGACAGGATGGAAGCTGGGCAACGAGTAAGACTAGGTGATAGAGCTGAGCGAGACTGTCTTAGGATTGGATTTGAACTGGTAGAAAGGAATAAGTGGTTTGCAGTCGGAGGAGGTTACTCAGCAATTAACAGAGCAATGGGACTGGAGACAGTGATGGAGGAATCATTGATTACTTTAAGGAGGCCATAATGCCACTGTACGAATACTGGTGTCAAGCTTGCGGGCATGAAATAGAGAAACTCCTCACATACAAGGAGGCTGAGAAGAAGTTGTTCAGCTGCCATAAGTGTGGAGCAAGACTAACAAGGAAACATGGAAATATAGCACACTTTGAGTTCAAAGGAAATATGCAGAGGATATGACTATTCAATACTTTGGCCATCAGCAGATAACAAGACAACTGTTCTACCAGCAACTGATTGACTCACCTCCTCCAGTCATAGCGATTGATACTGAGACAGTCAGCTTGAAGGAGAAGCTTCCCATTGGCTTCGCAATAGCTACCTCTCCCACAGAGGCCTGGTGGTTTGATTGCTACCCTGAGCGTGACCATGAGATTGAGATGCTGGTATCACTCATGTCTAATCCAGATATCATAAAAGTCTATGCTAACGCTATGTTTGATGTCAGAGTACAGCCTCTCATATTCCAGAACTTCCAGTACGATGAGTCTAATATAGTTGATGTACTTGTGATGGCAAGGTTGCTTGGACGTACAAGAGCTAGGGTAACAGACCTTGCAGCAGAAATAGGAAGGTCTGCTCAGGATGCTAAGGATATGCTGGATGAGTATGGCGCAAAGACTATGCTGGAGATACCACATGAGGCTGTATCCAGCAAGTGTGCTAATGATGCTATGGTTACACTTGCACTCTACCATTACTTTGAGCCACAGATGAGCACACTGGAGTTGTCTCCTGACTACCTTGATGTTGAGAGACAGGTAATTCCTATACTGGTAGATATGAGTCAGAGAGGACTTGCTATTGACCAAGATGCCAGGGCTGTGATGGAGAAGAAGACAGAAGAGGATAGGGATTACTATAAGAATTTTTGCACAGAGCAGGACTTCAATCCTGGAAGCGGGATGCAATCAGGATATATTCTAGCTAAGAGAGGAAACTTCCTACCATTCACAAAGTCAAGGAAACAGTTGAGAACTGATGAGGAGACACTGGAACTGCTGGATGACCCACTAGCAGCTGTTATATTGGGGTATAAGAGAGCCACTAGTATTCTCACCAAGTACCTCTATCCACTCAGAGGAAAGGAAAGAATCTATACTGAGTATGGATTGGATACTGAGGTAGGAAGAACTAAGTCCAGTGACTTCAATATGCAGAACATACCAGCCGAGTCCTCTCGTGTGGGAATTGATGTCAGACACATCTTTATACCCGACACTGGCGTATTTACTACTGGAGACTTCTCACAACTACATCTTCGCTTCCTCATGCACATGAGTGATGACAGAGAGATGAAGCGAGTCTACTATGAGGGGAAGGATGAGGGAGACATTCATATCAGTACTATGAAGAAGACTCACAAGCCTCGTAGTATTGCAAAGATAGTCAACTATGCAATTCCTTATGGAGGAGATGCTCATACACTATCCAAGCAACTCAAGACTAAGAACATGAGATGGTGCAGTCAACTGATTGATGAGTGGTTTGATGCTTACCCAGATGCTGCTGAGTGGATACGAGAGGCAAGGAGATATGCTATTAGAAGTGGAAAGTCTCTACCTACACTATTCGGCAGGCAGATTGCTATTCCAGAAGAGTTCAACAAGTGGGGAAAGCTAAACACTGATGGAATGGAAAGGAAGGGAGCTAACTATCCTATACTTGGTAGTGATGGGGAGGTGATGAAGAGAGCACTGATTATCTGTGATAGGTACAAGTTGCCACTAGCAGTACAGGTTCATGATAGCGTCACTTGTGATGGAGACATAGACTTTCCAGTAGGTGAGTTGGAGTCTCTTGCTCCAGTACCTACACCATTTAGTGTGGATAAATCTGAGAGATGGAAGTAATAAAGAAGGAGGTATAGAATGAGAGAAAAGATAGCAGAAAGATTATATCAGAATTGGCAGGAGGAAACGCACTTTGTCTATGACTATCCTTGGGAAGAACAACCCGAAGCGTTAAAAAATCAGCACCGCTTACTTGCCGACCAAATCCTCTCAGCTTTAAGGGAGGAGATAGAGAAGTGTCTGTTGACGGATAAGGAAGTTAGACAAGTAAGATTCCAAGGCTATTTTTCAGAGGGATACCCACTGAACGCAACTGAAGAATCTATTAAAATACTTGTGAAGAAGACAGCCCAAGCCCAACTCCAGGCCATTCTCAAGATTCTTGAATAAGTGAAGCCTCCCTCCTGCGGCAACTACAGAAGGAAGGCTCCTCACTAACCTCTCCCGAGACTAGCTACTAACTTGCTGTCCTCTTTGTCCAAGTGCATAGTTGGGTGCTATCTGGTTTGGACTTGACCAGATTGCCCAAGCTTCATTTCTCCTCTCAATAGCCTCGGCCCTGAATACTTCTGCCAGTCTCAGGTTATTAGCTACTGTTTGCTGGTACTGTGCAGCCTCTGCAAGGTACGTGGAGGCTTCAGCTATTCTTGCCTGACCCTCAGCTACAAAGACTTCACCTATTTGTCTCCATGCTCCAGCCTCCTCGATGTATGTACGGAGCAAGTCTAGTCTAGCGGTGA
>Ga0180007_10002593_pt1 | contig 21293 bp, 29 predicted proteins | sample MM_PC_MetaG_FD_121122 | JGI IMG/M metagenome (GOLD analysis project Ga0180007, IMG submission 121122) | Groundwater microbial communities from the Aspo Hard Rock Laboratory (HRL) deep subsurface site, Sweden - MM_PC_MetaG | ecosystem: Environmental > Aquatic > Deep subsurface > Groundwater... | reverse complement strand
CCCTGCCTGTCTGAGAAGATATGTAGCACTGAAGTATAATGGAATTGATTGCGAATCAATCTTTGAGGGTGATGTGAGAGAGTGGGGCAGGAAGAATTACTTGCCTCGACTAGATGAATACGATGAAGAAAGGGCTAAGGTGATGAAAGATGTTCTTGAATAAGACTAATCTGTTGAAGCTCGTTGGGATATTTCTTGGGGTGTTTGTTGGTCAGATAATTTATTACATTGTATGCGATATTGTGCGTGGGGAGTTTGATGAGATTCTATTTGGCAAGTCTAGCACATTCCAAGAAGATGCTCAGGTGGGTTCATCAGACCTACCCTGATCTTGGCGTACTCGTCTCGTATGAGAACCCAAGAAAGTTTTTTGACCCTTTAGAACGAGTAATTACTGAGGGTTACACTGATATAATGCTTGACAGTGGGGCCTTTTCTGCTCAGATGAGAGGGGCAGAAGTTGATCTGGATGCCTATGCTGATTATGTCAAAAGGTTTCAAGACCAAATTACAATTGCTGTATCAGTAGATGTGATATGGGAAGGTGAGAAGTCACTGGATAATTGGAATTACCTTTGTGACAAAGGCATAAAAACGATGCCGGTCTTTCATTTCGGAGAAGATGAGAATATTCTGGAAGAGTATGTCAGCCGTTCCGATTGGGTTGGTGTTGGGGGAGTGGCAAGCCAGGGGAACACGCAAAGGCTTAGCTGGCAGACTTTGTTTCCGCACTTTAATTGGTTGTTTACGAAATACCCCGATCACAAGTTTCATGCCTTTGGAATCAATATGCCAGAATTGATTAACAGGTTTCCATTCTATTCCTGTGATGCGGTGACGTGGAGAATTGGTTCTCGATTTGGCAGACTAATCACTCCGACAAAAAGATGGGATATAAGCCTTAACAGGAACAAAGCGGCGAACGATGAGAAGTTGGAAGCTGATGGGGTCTGGATGTGGTTGGAAGATAATTACGGATTGAAGAAAAGTGAAGTTTTGGGTGCGCCATTTGATTGGAAGCGAATTGATCGGGTGAATATTGCTGAGCTACGAAAGATGTTTGTGTTGGGTGAAGGGGTGGCAGAAGTAAGTTCATCTGTTAATATGTTCTAAATGTTACAAGGTGTCTGGAGAAAAAAAGATTCCTCGACCTTTCGTAACATGATATTATGTAATAAGAAAGGGAGAATAAATATGGAACGGGTGCTTACTTTTTGGGACGGTGTTGGACTGTTTATTGTATTTGTTGGAGCAGTAATAGTTATCTATGGGGGGATATTTGTCAATGATGATACCTATTTTGATGATAGAAAAATGGCAGCTGTGGCATTGGGAATGTTTGTAGCTGCAATTGGAATTATGATTTTTGGGGTAAGTTTAGGAGTAACTCATAGATAGAAGGGAATAGGAAAGTAGAATGATAAACTTAGATGAAATTGAAGAAAGATGTGAAAAGGCAACAGGGGGGCCGTGGTGGAATGATTGCGGTGTAATACACGCTCCGCATTGGGACAGTGATTTACCAGAAGGCGTAGCGTGTCATCCAGCGGATACGTATAATGGAAATGGGAAGGATTGGGACGCAGATGCCGAGTTTATTGCCCACGCCCGTGAGGACATCCCCGCCTTAGTTGCTGAGATAAGGCGACTATGTTGTATTGTTTATGGCATATCGTCACCTAATCTTTGTAGTTGGACAGAGGTGAAATGAAATACTTACACGTTAATCCGCCTTGGTATGCCTTGCAGGCGGGGTTGCGACAGCCTAACATACCATTAGGTGCAGCCTATTGCGCTCGTGCTGCTTTGAGTGCTGGCTGTCAGGTTTTGATGTGGAATGGAGATTTGTTGCCCACCGGAACAGATAATCTTTATAGTCAAGAAATGGACGCCTATCCACAGTATGTTAATCATGTTATTGGTAGCTATGGAAATCCTGTATGGATGGATTTGATTAAACTCTTACAGGACTTTCGACCTGATATAGTAGGTATCAGTGTTTCCACACCTGCTTATGATTCAGCTTTGCAGACTGCTCTTATTGTTAAAAGGGAATTACCTGAAGCCAAGGTAGTAGTGGGCGGGCCTCATGTCAGTGCTGAGCCGTGGGGTATAGTGGGCGACCCTAACATTGATGTAGCAGTAGTAGGTGAAGGGGAGCAAACACTGATAGCATTGATTAACCTGTGGAGTATGGGTCAAGAGCCAAAAGGAATTCGTGGCCGGTCTACAAAGTTGATGGATTTGAAAGATTTGAAATGGCCTGCTAGAGGTTGTGCTTATGATCGCTATGGTTTGCTTGACAAAGATAACTATGGCGCAATTATGTATAGTCGTGGCTGTCCTTTTGGCTGTACCTTTTGTGGCTCTCATAATACGTGGGGGAGAAAGACGAGGTGGCGAGATGCTAAAGATGTGGTTGCTGAGATGGAAGCTATACATATGGAATATGATACACGGTACTTCTCCTTTGAGGATGATACATTTACATTAAATCAAAAGCGAACTTTTGATTTATTATTCAGTATAGAGAATTCAAATATATTAGGGGTTCCTGGCTTCCGTTGGACATGTAACACTAGACCAGAATTATTTGATGTGGAAATGTTAGAATATATGAAGGCAGTAGGTTGTGCTGCTGTAGCTGTTGGTATTGAAAGTGGTAGTCCACGAATGTTGAAGAAGATGAACAAAGCCTTCACGGTAGAAGATGTGAAAAAGGCTGTCAAGATGATAAAGGAAGCTGGTATGATAGCAAGCGGCCAATTTATGATAGGCTTTCCTACTGAGACAGAAGATGAGATGTGGGAGACTATTAGGTTGGCCGAAGAGTTGGAGTGTGAGAGTGTCATGCTTTCGGTAGCTACTCCGCTGCCTAGCACACCTTTGTTTGAAGAAGCAGTAGAATTGAAATTGATAAATAGGAATAAAGTGGATTGGTCTATGGTGACGACCAAAAATGATGGAATCTTAATGGCTATTGAAAAGGGTGGTGAATTTTTGCCTATGCCTTTGGCGGAGCGGTTGCGAATAGTAGGGGAAGTGAAAACAGCGTTTGATGAGATACAGGCTAAGACACAAGAGATTAAGGATAGAAGTAGGGCAGAGTATGAGGAACAGTATGAATAAAGATATTTCTTGGGGAATTGTTTTAGGGGTTGGTATTAGTGGCACAATTCCAGCATTTCTTGTTACACTAGGTTACTTTGAGATGGGGCAGGTATGGCCCATTATGAATATTATCAGGCTGGCACTTTTTGTTTTTGTTCTTCTTTGGGGATTTCGAGAAACACGATGACTTTACTTATGGCCCTAGATATCGAAACTACTGGAAGTCGAGATGTATTTACCGATAGAATACTCTTGCTTTCAGTAGTCATGTCTGACGGGCGAGAGTACATCTTCGAGGATTGTCCTGATTGGGTTTTGGAAGCAGTTATAGATAAAGATGTAATAAAGCTGGTTCACAATGCTTCCTTTGACCTTAAACTTTTGCAGCACAACTTCGGGGTAGTGGCGAATAATGTTTGGGATACACTGGCAGTTGAACGTCTGTTGACTTCTGGTAAAGGCTTAGGTTGTAAACTAAGTGATGTAGTATTTCGTAGACTAGATAGATATATGGACAAGAGCGTGCGGGGTAACTTCAGATTTGGAATAGCGGGTGAGAAAGAGAAGGCGTACTGTCTGGAAGACTCTCGTGTCCTTTTGCCCATTTATCGTCAGCAGAAGGAAGAAATAGAAGCTAACGGGCAACAGAAAGCTGCCGAGTTGGAAAGTCAGATGAGTATTATCGTTTCTGATATGGAACTGACTGGGGTTGGCTTTGACCTTCCATTGTGGAATAAGTTATATGCCATAATGCAGGACAAAAGGAATGAGGTAGAGAGAGAAGTTTTGGAAGCTTTAGGCGTCTCCTGTTCGGTTGACCTCTTTGGCGGTTTCTCGAACAAGTCTGTTTCCCTTACGCAACGAGATAAGATGCTTAGTCTATTGACAGAAATTGGCGTAGACTTGGTGGATTATCGAAGTGAGACACTTCAGGAGTATACTCATACTCATTCCAGTGATGGGGCGCAGATAGTTTCTGATATATTGGAATTCAAGCAGTGGGACAGAGCATTAGGCTGGTCTTATCCTGACGACGTTCATCCAAAGACTGGCAGAATCCATCCTCATTATAATCCTCAAGGGGCAGATACGTTTAGATTTATTTCCAGCAAACCGAATGTGCAACAGGTTTCTGCTCCGTTTTCTGATGAGGTTAATTTCCGTCACCTATTCATTGCACCAAAAGGAAGAAAGATTGTGGGGGCAGACTACAATCAAATTGAATTCAGGGCATTGTCTGATGTGACAGGAGATAAAGCTTACATAAAGGCTTACAAAGAAGGTTTAGACCTGCACGCTATGGCGGCTGAGATGGTGTTGGGGAGAAGACCCAAAAACAAATCAGAACGAGCCTTGGGCAAGACATTGAATTTTGGTGTAGCCGCTTATGGGGGAGGCATCCCCGCTCTGAGGCGAACAGCTTTGAACAACGGGTTATTCTTGTCTGAAAGACAGGCTGACAAATATCTCAAGAAGATACGGAAGAAGAATGTGGCTATTGAAAGATGGGGTAAGCTAGTAACTGCTAGGATGCTTCGTAAAGGCTATATTCAGACTGCTATTGGTCACAGGAGATGGTTAGAAGGAGAAGATAGAGAGTCAGTCGCTCGCAATACCGAGATACAGATGTTGGCAGCAGGAATAATTAAGGATGCTATGTATCCACTGTTTATTCGGTTGCGAAAAGACTTCAATAATGCGAAGATAGTGTTACAGGTACACGATGAGTTAGTAATAGAGTGCGAGGAAGGAGAAGCGCAGGAGGCTGAGAAAGTATTGGTGGAAGAAATGAAGTGTGCTGGTGAGAAGTGGCTAAAAAGTGTTCCGGTTGAAGTAGACTCATACATAAGCCAGACTTGGGAAAAATAATAGGAGGAAGTAAAGTGGAGTTCACAGTTGACAAAGACAAAGTTTTAGCATGTTTGTCCACAGTATCAAAAGCTGTGTCAAGTAAGGCAGTAAATCCTATCTTGGGGACGATCTTAATTGAAACCCAAGAGGATAAGGTAATGTTCAGGGGGGTGAGCGCATCGGCAGAAGTCACAATGAGTTGCCCCGCCAATATAGAAAAAGAAGGGGCTTGTTGTGTAGATGCTATTGTAGCAAATCTTATCTCATCTTTTAATGAAGGAGAGATAAAATTTAAGAAAGGCAAAGGACGGTTAAGTATTACACAAGGAAAGCGCCGTCATCAGCCGGTGTTTGTTGAATCCACCGACTTTCCTGAAAAGTTGACAAAAGAAGATTATGTTCCAATAGATGGCAGGAAGTTTGTCAACGCCCTTTCTCGGTGTGCGATAGCAGGAGGAGAAGTGAGTGGGCGACCTATCTTGGGAAGTTACCTCATTGATCCTGAACACAATTTCATTCTAGCTGGCGATGGTTCTCAGATAGCACTATACAAGGACATAGATTTGGTCGGTGAGAAAGCCAGTCCTTCTATCAAAGCTCTTGGCGGGTTCTTAAATATGATAGGAGGAGAGGATAAGCTTGAAGTTAGCTTTGGAACTTGGTCAGGATTCAGGACAGAGAGTTGGGAAATTCTGATAAACAGCATTGAGGGGGAGTTCCCCGCAATTGCGAAAGATGCTGTGCTAAACACCTTGGCAGAAGAACCGCCTCTGAAGATTAAGTTCAGCAAGTCAGAATTGGAACGTGCTCTGGGAGTATGCAGTCTGTACTCATCCAGAGCACTTAAGGACGGCAAGCAGCACCACACCGTCTTTTCATTAAAAGGTGGGGAAGCTGTTCTCGCTATGGATGTAACAGACTTTTCTGAGATGACAGAACCATTAGAGACATTTGAGGCAGAGGGGCTAGATGAATTTGAGATATGGTTCAATCCAAAAGACCTGCTAGAAGTTATCGGGCAGATCGCTGCACCCACTGTGGAGGTAAGATTCTTTGCTACACTCAAGCCGTTCTTGGTGCTGGATGAGGCTGACCCGAATTATACTTATTTGCAGGTAGCGATGGCTTTGCCTAAGAGTGTGAGAGAGGCAAGAAAGCAAGATGTTGAGGTAGAAAAAGAGGGGGATTTTTAGATGGTGGTTGATACTCAACTGATAATAAGAGATGCGATTACTTACACCCAAGAGATTTCCAAACGAAGTGAAGAAGTAACATCCCTATCTCCGATAGATCAAGAAGGCTGGTTGTTAGAGATGGGTAGAGTATTACGCGGCTGGGATGACATCAAAGATTTCAGTACAATGTTAGAAGCTGAAGTCTTGTATAATGTTTGGCTGGTTTGGGAGCACAACGAACCAGAGAAGCGTCTTATTCCTTCTGTGACATCCAAGTGGGAAGGGAACTTTTATGCTTGGGCAGCTTCTTTCACAAAACGTCGCTATGCAAAAGAACCGGCACGGGTGACGATTACAAACAAAATAAGCGTATTTCGAGACTGGATTGGGGAGAAGCTTATAAACTATCCTTCATATGTGTACATTCCTAGACGAGATGAATATGGAAAAGTTGTTAACTCTAAATTAGAGAACGAAAAAGATTGGATTAAAGTGGAGTTCGATCCAAGGAAGATTGATTATGGAAAACTGTTAGTATCTCGTGCGACGGCTAGAAAAGGGCTAATGAGTGAAGAGTCTTGGACAGCTTTGGCTGATCCCTATGCAACTGTGGCAGAATTGAGAGCAATGCTTCAGGAAGATTGGAAGAGCGGAGGCAATGAAGAAAAAGGTGGCAGTCTGGTCAGAGCATCTTCTGATGAAGACGACTTTTCCATCTTTGAACAGAATGGAACTATTTATGCAGGTAAGCCAGGAGCAGTAGTAGCTGTAATGCAATTGATTGATGAAAGTATGATTGAAAGCCCGATTGCCCGCAGAGCTGCTGAGCATATGTTGGGGGCTGTTGGTTGTAGTTATTCTGCTTCGTTGAAGGAAGGAAGAACTGAGATGAATTTGCCTTTAGCTCACGTCTCAGATGGCTTTCTGGTTATCAGCAAAGGGATAGAACGAATAGGGCAGTTTGACAGAAACGAAGCTGAGGAAATAGGGAGAGTTATTGATGAGATGTTGGAACAGGAGGATAGAGGATAGATGATAGGCATACTTCAGTATCTAAGAGATGTAGTTTTCGATGCCGTTGACTGTTTGTTTGGTTTGCTCATCAACATCGGTTTGCTCAAGAGTGATGACGGTGAGCGGAATACAGGTGATCCCTATGGAGATTGCGAGGCTGAACTATATCATAGCTGGGAAGAATACAATGAACTTTGATTGTTGGATTCCACTTCTTCCCCCAGGAATAAATAGGACATATGGCAAAGGAAGGGGGAGAGTATACCTGACACATGAGGCAAGAGCTTGGTCTAAAGGCGCAGCATTGGTTATTGGCGCAGAAGCAGGAAGAATAGGTTGGGAAGATTATGGCGGTGATTATGAGATACAGATAACTATGTACGGTTCTCGATTGGATGTTGATGCACCAATCAAGTTAATCATAGACACCGTGACAAGGAAGTTAGGCTTCGATGATTCGAGAGTGATAATGCAGTCCTCAAAGACAGTGAGAGATACAGATAAGGAAGGGGCACAAATTGTCTTGAGGGAGTTGAAAACGTGAGTGTTTATATTGACCTTGTTAAGGGTTTGGTTAATAAATGTGGTGGGAAGGGGTTATCGTTTAATAAAAAAAGGATTATTCTGGACTCCAGCAATCTTTCACTAGATACAGATTGGGTAACTTGGCAGAAAGTATTGAAACTGGCAGCACAGTTTAATCAGAAAGGTATGTGTATATGTGGAGAAATACTAGGAGATAGTGCAGAGTTGCATCACGCATTGATAACTAAACAAGACGCCAGGGGAAGTCGAGAAAAGGAAAGGATTCTGCATCATTCTTATAACATTATCTTGGCGCATCCAGAATGTCATGCCAAGTTGCAGAGGAAGGACAGTTTGCAATACTTGTCTATTCTTTATGGTGATGTCGAAGTCCATACGTGGTACAATGAGCTTCCGTTCAGAGCGATGCCAAGGAGATTGTAATAGTTTCAGAACTTTGCCTAAGATGCATCAAATTGTATATTTGACATTGCCACGTAGGTGTGGTATAATGGTACTGTAACATAGTGAAGGAGATACTTATGGAGTACTCAGTCTATGTGTCTTTTCGGTGTGATGTTGTTTTGGAACGACAAGTTCGAGTCGAAGCGGCTAAACGTGATATGAACCGTACCGAGTTTATTATAGAAGCATTACGTGAAAAGCTGGAGAAAATTGATGTACAGGGCGCACAAGATTCGGCTCAACCCAACATCTGAGCAAGAACAGCATCTAAGACAAGCTTGTGGGATAGCTCGCTTCTGTTTCAATTGGGGTTTGGCAGAGTGGCAGAAACAATACGAATCTGGCAGCAAGCCTTCGGCATATGCTTTGAAAAAGCAGTTCAACGCTATTCGTCGAGAATATTTTCCCTGGTCTTATAATGTGTCGAAGTGTGCAGTAGATACGGGTTTCCTCAACCTAGGTGCAGCGTTTCAGAATTTCTTCCAACGCTGCAAGAAGGGCGATGCGAAGAAAGGCTACCCCAATTTCAAATCTAAAAAACGAGCAAGGCAGTCCTTTAGAATGGATGGAGCACGAATCAAAGCTGATGGTCATTGGCTTAGGTTGCAACGTCTGGATATGCCTATCAATATGGCTGAAAGATTACGATTCAATGGTAAGATTAAATCTATCACAATCTCTGAGAGTGTCGGTCACTGGTACGCCAGTATTTTAGTTGAAGTCGAGCCACCAAAACATGAGTGCCCACAAGAATCGGTTGGTATTGATTTGGGCATAAAGACATTAGCTGTTCTTTCTGATGGAGCGCAGTTTGAAAATCAAAAGCTGCTCCGGTCAGAATTACGTAAGTTAAAGAGATTGAATCGAGAGTTGTCTAGGCGACAAGAGGGAAGTGGACGGTGGCAACGCAGCAAAGAGAAGTTAGCACGTATACACTGGCAAGTGGCAAATAAGCGGCTGGACTATCAGCATAAGACGACTGCTGAAATTGCCAAGACTTATCAGATCATCGGCATGGAAGACCTCAATGTAGCCGGTATGCTTAGGAATCACTGTTTGGCTCTATCAATTGCAGATGCGGGGTTTGGTGAGATTCGGCGGCAACTTATTTACAAAAGTGAATGGTATGGAGGTATAGTAGTGTCAGTGGGTAGGTTTTTTCCTTCTAGCCGCCTTTGTCCAGAGTGCGGTTGTATTAACTCAGAACTAACGTTATCTAACAGGACGTGGGCTTGTGATTGTGGGGCAGTGCATGATAGGGATTTGAATGCAGCATGTAATATCGAAACTGAAGCTTTAAGAATTGTGGCCGGAGTGGGTTCACGGACACATAAAATGCATGTGGAGAGAATGTCAGACTCTTCGGAGCAGTTCTCAATGAAACGTGAAAATATGGCTGACGAAAGGCGGCCTCCCAGACTTGTGATTTAGTCAAGTTTGGTAAACCAGACTGTGATGACTGCATTATACACTCAGTACCGTCCAAAGACCTTTGCTGAAGTGGTGGGGCAAGACTATATTGTAACCACCTTGTCTAATTCTGCTACTTCAGGCAAGTTATCTCATGCTTATCTTTTGTCGGGGCCACGCGGCTGTGGAAAAACAACAACTGCCAGACTGATAGCTAAAGCAGCTAGTTGTAAGAAAAAGTTGCCTTGTGGTGTGTGTGACAGTTGCAAACAGATTGCTGATGATTCTCACCCAGATGTTATAGAGATAGACGCCGCCAGCAATCGAGGTATAGAATTTATTCGGTCACTAAGAGAGCGTGTTCTTTCTGTGCCAATGGTGAGTGATTACAAGGTTTACATAATAGATGAAGCAGCTATGCTTACTCGTGAAGCTTCCAACGCGTTACTCAAAACCTTGGAAGAGCCTCCGCCACACATCATATTTGTCTTGGCAACAACTGAACTGGAAAAGATGTTGCCGACGATAAAAAGCCGATGCCAAATTTTCAACTTTCGCCTGATACCAGAGAAGGTTATCGCAGAGCGATTACGACAAGTGTGCTTAGATGCTAAGATGGAGATTCCTGAAGAAACTATCACTTTGGTAGCTGAGGCAGCAAAAGGGTCTATGCGAGATGCTTTATCCCTGGTTGACGTAATCTACGGGCTGGACAATATGGATGCGGACAGTGTTCGCAGACTATTAGGCCGTCCTCATTATCAGCAAGTAGGCGACTTTGTTTCTTGCTTGGAGGAGCGAAATGTCAAAAAATCCTTGACATTTATAGGACAACTGTACGCAACAGCAGAAGTAGATATGTATACCTTTCGTGATGAAGTAGCTGCTTGGCTAAGAGGATTGCTATTTGTAGTAGCAGGGGCTGAGTTTTCACACCCGATGCTGGATAGAATGAAGTCGCAGTCTTATGGGTTTGATGAAGGGAACCTGCTAAGTTGCCTTCGAAGTTTCACTAGGAGGGAGAGCTTTCCGGTGCTACCACAGTTGGCGTTGGAATTGCCCGCTGTGGAGGCGATAGGAAATTTGGGAATAGCGGAGGATTTTTAGGTGAAGGAGAAGTGAGATGAATAAAAAGATCATCTATGTAGTTACGAAGGGTGAGTATTCGGATTATAGGATTTGTGGCGTGTTTGACAATAAACCAGATGCCAGTTATGTGGCTGCCAAGTATGATGGGGAGGTTGAGACATATTCTCTCAATCCGGCTGTGTGTGAGCTGAGGAAAGGCTATACAGGATTCATTGTTCGCATGGAACGTGATGGGACGACGGACAGTGTAGAGGAGTGGGAAGATTTTATCGCTGAAGAGGAAGAGGAGCCTACCTTCTTTCCGCTTATTTCGTGGATGGTGACTAACATGTATGCCAAGGACGCAAAACATGCTGTCAAGATAGCCAATGAGCGACGGACAAGAATGATTGCTGAGGGTAGGTGGCCGAGTATTGCAGAAGTGAAAGGGGAATAAAACATGAGAAACAATTTGAAAGAAATAAATGAGTCTATCCAGGGATTACGGGCGAATAGAGACAGTATTCGTAAGAGATTAGATCGGCTAGAGGAGTATGTGTCTACATTAGAGGAAACCCCAAAACGAGAACCTTTGGAAAAAGGAACGAATGTGTGGGTATATCAGTGTGATAGGTGCTGTGCACGACTTAAAGTAACGTTTGATTCTAATGTGACAGAGAAGGAGACGAAGTGCTGTTTTTGTGGGACGTGGCAGCGAGTAGTTGCACCAGATAGTAGATTACCTACAGCTGGATGTTTTCAGTATAGCTAAAAGTACTTGACAGAAGAACTTGACATAGCAACCGTGTTGTGGTATACTATAGTTGTTTAGTGGGGAGATTCATTTTCTTCCTCCTTCCTCCTTTCCGGGGCTACTGAGAGGTACAGTGCTCAGTAGCCCTCTTTTATTTATTAAACAACATGTCGAGGTAAATACATGGCAGACAACGCTCAAAAAACAAATGGCGAATTACTGATTAGAATTGATGAACGAACAAAGAGAATGGACACAAAAATGGACGATATATGTTTAGAGATGCGGGAAGAGCGACGAAAAGATCGTGAGCAAATTAAGTCTAACACAGAGAATATAATACGGCATGGCGAAAGGTTGGGAGTAATAAATAAAATAGGTGCATTGATTGGTGGTACATCACTTGCCGCAATCGTGTCTTCGTTGTGGGGAAAGGTGTTTTAAGCTATGCCTTGGACAGTAAAAGACCCCCCACGCCCCGCTCGGAACTGGACTGAAAGTGAGAAGAAACGCTGTGTGGCCGCAGCGAACAAAAGGTTGGCAGAGGGCGGAAAGGATGCTGAGCAACAGGCCATATTTGCTTGCATCCGTGCCGCTGGGAAATCTACTAAAAAGGAAGATGATTCTATGAATGACAAATTCTATATTATTGACGGTGAAGTTGTTGCGTTAAAAGAGCTTGTGGAAGCTTGGGTTGGCAAAGCGACGTGGAAACGAGCTTATATCAATGATTTACCAGACTCCTGTTTCCTTTATGTAGAGTCTGGCGATAAGGATGATGAAGGTAAGACAAAGCCTCGTTCAAAGCGGCACTTTCCTTACAAGGATGCTTCTGGCAAGGTAGATGTTCCTCATTTGCGGAATGCTATTCAACGTATTCCTCAGTCCAATGCGCCTGGTTTGTCGGCAGAGAAGAAAACCCAATTGCAGAATCGTGCCCGCAGAATGTTGGCACAAATACAGGGGAAGGACGAGAAGAAAGATGTAAAGAAGGATACGAGTCTGTCTGATTACAGTAATATGATTAGGAATGCTTTCTATGAATTTAAGGGACCAAGAGAAGATAAAAGAGATGCTGTTGAAGTGGCTTACAATGCTTATGTGAGGGAGATTTACGACAGTTATGTGATTGTTGAGGAAGATAATGAACTGTATGCCTACCCTTACACATTTAACGGTAAAGACTTCTCCTTCAGCATGGGTATTAAAGTTGAGATAACTTACATTCCTGTCGGCAAGAAGCATGTAGAAGTGGATAAGAAAGAGGAAAGCATATTCGAAGTTCCAATCGTCAAGGCTGATGAGGAAAAACATTTGGTTTATGGCGCAGTGTTGATACCAGATACTCGTGATAGCCAGGGAGATATTATAACTGCCGAAGAGATTGAGAAGACGGCGCATGCTTATTTAATTCAGTCCAGAACTATTGACAATCGGCATGCAGAAGCTTTGCCGTTGGAAAAGGCCCGACCTGTTGAGAGCTACATTCTTCCTCAGAATACGACATTAGGAAAGAAAGAATTGCCAGCAGGAACTTGGATAATGACCGTTCATATTCCTGATGACGGTTTGTGGGAAGCGGTTAAGTCGGGGGAATTGAATGCTTTTAGCATATACGGGGTTGGCAAGAGGAAACGAGTTCATTAGTGTAACTTGACATATCAGTCAAGATGTGGTACAATAGGAAATAACCTATAATTGTGCAGTTTACCCGTAGCGAGAGGAGCTATGTCTCCTTTCGCTTTTTGTGTTAAAAGGATGAAATATGGAAGAGGATCAGGTTGAAATGTTTCAACTTTCAGAGGTTGATGTTCTTAGCGTCGGTTTGGTTCAGGCTGGTGCTATAGGCGAGGACTTTTTTCTGACTAAAGCTGATGGAGGCAATAATATGGCAGATGAAGTAGAGAAAGAAATTGAAGTAATTGATACCAATGAAGAGGGTTTTTGGAAGAAGATTAAGAAGTTCATAGCTGAAGCAGTGGCGAGTGAACGAGAGGAATCTGTTACAGTAGAAAAAGAAATCCCTGTAGCAGAGAGTGTAGTAGAACCTGAAGTAGAATTGTCCGTAGAGGACAAAGGAGATGAAAGTATGACTGACGAAGTTGTGAAGCAAGATGTGGAGCTTGAGGCTGAAGTTAAAGTCGAAGTTCCAGAAGAGAAGCATACAGAACCAAATCTTGCTGCCCAGCTTGCTGACATTCAGAAATCGCTAGAAACCAAGTACGAAGATGTTATCAAGGGGCTACAGGAGAAGGTAACTTCTCTGGAGCAGGAATCGGCTGGCACAAAGAAAGTCGCAGAGCAGAAAGAATTTGTTCAGAAGGCTCGTGACTTTAGGGCGCTTCCTGGCAAGTATCCTGAGATGGGTGAGAAATTCTATAATCTGAGTAAGTCTTCAGAGAAAGAAGATTTTGATTGGTTGATGGCGTTGCTGAAAGCGGCAGATGAGCAGTTGTTTGTAGCTGGCATCTTCAATGAGAGAGGTACGACTTTGACACCGGCAAATATTGAGGTGGAGGCAAAGGTTTTGAAGCAGGCTGAGGACGAGAAAATTCCTATTGACGAGGCTATGCTGAAACTTTCTCGTGAAGACCAGGAAAGTATGCTTGAAGTAAGTCGGCAGGAGGCTAAATAATGACTAATTTTCAAGGTGTAGTGTTCGATCTGCCTATGACAGCATCGGGTGATTTGAACAGTTATCAGTACTACTTTGTAAAGGGAGCGTCTACGGCAGGGCGAGTAGATGCGGCGACTGGGGCTAGTGGCCCGCATGTTCTTGGCGTATTGCAGAATGACCCAAGAAGCTTGGAAGAGGCAACAGTTCGTATTCTTGGAACATCCAAAGTTTACTTTAGTTCCAGTACGGCGCTAGGGTATATGGATTTGGTATCTTCGGGTTCTGCTGGTGCTGGAGAAGCACAATCTGGAAGTAGACCAGCAGTGGGTTATGCACTTGAGAATGTTGTGGCAGGTACAGGTTATGCCGAAGTGCTCTTGTCCCCGGTGATTCCTATAATTACGGACAATACCCCATAGGAGATGATAAAAAATGGCTAATCCAACTCTAAGAGATGTTCACGTAGATCAACCAATGACTCGTATCTCAATTGCATATAAGAATGCGGCTTATATTTATGATCAAGTTTTTCCTATGGTGCCAGTTGAGAAGAAATCGGATGTCTACTTTGTCTTCGATAAAGCGTCTTGGTTCCGTAATCGGAGTGGTGTTCGTGCTCCTGGTACGAAAGCACCACGGGCGGATTATGGTGTGACAACCGCATCGTATATCTGCATCAACGATTCCTTGGCGAAAGAAATACCTGATGAGGTACGTGATAATGCTGATGCTCCACTGCGACCTGACATCACAGCAACTCAGTTTGTAACTGATGCGCTCATGCTAGGTCAGGAAATTCGTGTGGCAACGTTCATCACAGCTTGTGCAAACTGGGCTTCTGCCTCCAATCCGGGTACCAAGTGGACTTCCGATGTCAGTGATCCGTGGGGAGATATCGATACTGCTATTGACGCTGTAGTTGGTAGTATTGGCAGGTTCCCGAATACGGCAGTAATGTCGTGGGACGTTTGGCGGCATCTTCGTCAGCACCCCGACTTCTTGGATAGGGTGAAACATACCCGTGTTAGTGGGCGTGTAGAAGCAACTGACCTCGCTTCTTGGTTCGGTTTCGATAAGGTACTTATCGGAACAGCAATTCAGGAAACAGCGCAGGAAGGGCGTACTTCTTCAATGAGCTATGTTTGGGGAGACGACTTCTGGTGCGGTTATGTGCCTTCAGCACCGGCTCTGGAAGTTCCTGCTGCTGGCTACTGCTTGCAGTGGGGTGCAAGGAAAGTCGAAAGGTTCCGTGAAGAGCAGGAACATCAGGATGTAGTTGCTGCTGAATGGTACACGGATGAGATCGTCGCGGCCAGTGACGCGGGCAGCGGATTCTTTGACTGTGTTTGACATAACAACAGGTAAGTAAGTGTTGTATTTAGGGACAAAAGGTTACTTACCTGTTTGTTAAGTTCAATCTCACGTTTAAGGAAGTTGGCGTGTTTTTGAGAATGGTCAGATCGAATGTAGATGTGCAGGTTCTCTAGATGATTGTCGTCTTTAATGCCGTTAATATGATGAACAGATTCATTTGAGGTTAGGGGACGACCTAAGTGAAGGGCTATAATAGCTCTATGTTCAAGAACATACATGTTTCTGACTTTGAACATTGGTTTAAGCAAGTTTTGCTCTTCTTTGGAAAGGGTACGTCTGTGACGAAGAACATAACCTTCGCTAGTGGTTGCATAACCGTCAGAAATCATAATTGGGGGTTTTCTCACACTGGCGTAGCAACGAGTGCAGCAACCAGTAAATTGATCGTTTTTAATAGACTGTCTCATGCCACCTTCTCGCTTGTCAAATTTTGTCTTGCATTTTGCACAGGTAATGGGAATCAAGGGACTAGATTTGTGGTCATACCACAACTCGTCCCAATGTATGATGCAACCTGTAGAATGATATTCAGGTTGAGTCTTCCGTTTAATGTTTTTGTAAGCGGAGCGTCCTCGTCTCGTATATTCTTCAGGATTCTGAATATAAGGGGTTTCTATACGAGACTTCTCAATCAATGCTCGCAAATCGGATTTGCGATACAGCCAAGGGCGGCCTGTACCTTTTGTGGAACGCATAAAAGGTTTCAGGAATCCAATTTGTCTGTAGTAACGTAAGGTGTTGAATGCGATACCAAGGTATTTGCTCGCTTGAAATGAATCTAATAGTTCTTCAGTCATTGTAAGTCCTCCTAATGAACTTATGATGACTACAAGTATACAACATAATGAAGATAATTGCAAGTTATAAGAATTTCATCACAATAAGTAGTTTCCTCCTAGCAATAGGAGATGGCCCGGTCAGCTTCCGGGAAAGGGGTAAATAATATGCCTAGTTTTAAGATTCGTCGTTTGCTGCGTGCTATGAGTGGCGCGGAAATTGGGGACGGCGGGAAGACCAATTATACTGATTTTGATACTGCGGGCCGTCAGACTATGCTCGGTACAGCAAAGGTGTATAGGGATTTGTGGTTGCCTGCAACTGCTTTCTATGTAGCTGCTGCGTCTCCGCCACTCGATATGCTTGCTACAACTGGTTCGATGCATTCTGCAAGTATGACGCTTGACGTTTCAGCCAGTATCTTTGGCGGTTCCACAGGAGCTGGTCAAACAGCTGGGTCTGTCGTGCTTCCTACGATAATGCCTGCTGCTACCGTAAATGCAAGCCCAACTTTTGCTTGTACCACGTTTGCAAAGCCACTTGATGCTGATACTTCAGGTTCAATATCGTGTCGAGTAGTGTGGACAGCCAGCCCGATGGGGACTACTGGTAGTGTCTTTGCAATAATTGCTGGTTTGACCTATCTGTCCAGTTCGGCAGCGGCCAGAACAGCGGCTTCTGTTGGGGCGTGTCCTGCGTATAACTATACTGCTGGTTGCATTGTTCACGAGACAAACTTGGGGAACCTTCCCTCGTTTGGTTCTGGTGATGTTGCTGCAGTGTTGACATTGGCACACGGTATGGATCAAGCTGAGGATACAGCTGGTTCAGGTATCGCTTTCCTTGGTGCGAAGTTGCGGTACGTAGCAAATAGTCTCGGAACTACAACTTAATAGTTAAAACAAATCGTCAGCCTTAATTGATTTGGCGCACTGTCGTAGCTGGCAGTGGCTGGAGGACTTATGACTAAAATCTACATTCAGAAGTTTGTAGATGTACTATCCAATTCCGGTTCAGTGGGTTCTGCATTGGCTATAACTGGCAGTGCCTACTGTGCCGGATATTCTGCGTTGGTGGGGTTTATAGATACTTCGGGGTCTTCAGAAACAGGATCAGGGCTTATCATCACACAAAGTGTTGATAAGGGGGCTAATTGGGACTATGTTTCTGCCAGCGATGCTTTGACAAATGCTGGTTCAGCAGTCTATAACGTTGGAATAAGAGGAAATGCCGTGAAGGTTTCATTTACAGCAGGTTGTTCTGATGCTGCGGCTGTAAGAACGCTATTCCAACTAAGACCAATTTAGTAGGAGAAGCAAGTGCCTTATGCAGCAGCTAGTGATGTAGGAAGTTTCTGCCTCAACCTCTTAGGTAATGCAGGGTCAACTTTTACTACTGCCACCAATCCTACTCTAGGGGCAGTAAATTCTTGGCTAACAAGTGGTTGTGCCGTATTGGAGACTCAACTAGGTTCTCACGGTTACTCAACACCAGTAGCCTCTACTGTATCTGCTTATGGTTGGCTAACAAATCTCAATGCTTTGTATGCTGCAGCCAGAGCTGAGATGAGCAGAGCTAATGTCTCATTAAGAGTTGGAGAAAGGACAAGAGGGCAAGTATTTGACAAGATGTTTTGGGACGAACTAAAACGTTTGTTAGATATGGACTTGACAATGGCAGGAATATCAAGAAGTGCGACAGGTGTGGTATATGTTGGAGGGATAAGCGTGGCGGATAAAGACACACACGAGGATGACTCAGATCGTGTACCACCTCGGTTCACGAGGGCGCAGTTTGCTTTTCCTGAGACAATTAGACCAGATGGAACTTCAGCATCATAAAGGGATATGAGCAATGCTAGTAATTAAATCCCACAAGATTCTCTTAGACACAACGCCAGAAGTTGAAGACACCTTCATTTCTTGGTGTGGTGCTGCAAGATGGGCATACAATTATGGGCTAGAACAGAAAAAGAAGGCTTACGAGGAAGCTGGCAAAAGTCTTACTGTCTACGATTTGATGAAGCTTGTTGTGGTGCTCAAAAAGACTGACGAGTATGTTTGGCTTCAGGATGTTGCTTATAGCGTTCCACGTATGGCTTTGATACAACTTGGAGAAGCTTACGTCAACTTCTTCAGACGGGTAAAGAGAGGCGATAAGTTAAAAGGATTCCCAAAATTTAAGAGCAGAAAGACCGCAAAGACGGCTTTTCATATTGAGGCAGGAGCTATTGCGATAAAAGATAATCGTGTGCGTATCCCGAAACTTGGTTGGCTCAAAATGCACCAACCAATTAGATTTGAGGGAAAGATAATTAGATCAGTTTGTATTAGTCAAACAGCAGGAAAGTGGTATGTCAGTTTTAGTATCGAAACCGAAGTTCCTGATCCAATTGAGAATCAAGAGGAGATCAGAGCGGTTGGTCTTGATGTGGGAATTAAATACTTAGCTGTTTTGAGCAATGGAAAGAAATTCGAGAATCCTAAAGCAGATTATCGCCTTAAAAATTTATTTGCTAGAGCGCAACGACAAATGGAGCGAAAGCAAAGGGGCAGTAATCGTTGGAAACGAGCAAAGTTGCGGGTACAACGTATTCATAAAAGAATAGCTGATTTGCGAGCTAATGCCACACATCACGTTTCTGCTTATGTTACGTCTAATTATTCTGGTGTAGCAATTGAGGATTTGAATGTACAAGGAATGAGCAAGAATCATTATTTGGCAAAGTCTATTTTAGACGCTAATTTTGCTGAATTGCATAGACAATTGTTCTATAAGATGAATTGGGTTGGTGGGGAAGTTAGGCAGGTAGACAGGTTCTTTCCATCTAGTAAAATTTGTAGTATTTGTGGTTTTATCAATGATAATCTTACACTTGCAAATAGAGAGTGGATTTGCAAATGCGGGGCACAGCATGATAGAGATGTAAATGCAGCAATAAACCTCGTTACAGAGTGTTATGGCCGGGGGTTGACGGTTACTGCGCGTGGAGGATCGGGTGTAGCGAAACCCACCAATGAAGCGCGAACTTCTTTTGAAGGTAGGACGAAGAGAGATGTCCTGCATAGTCTTCAATTAGAACAGGCTATGTAAACCAAAAGCAGGCGAAAGTAGGCATATGAGATTGGTAGTGGCAAAATAATTTTATATGATTGTAGCAAGTTAAATAGAAAGGAATATCTAGTGACTGAAGAAAAAGAAAGCAAGAACAAAAACATTATGCAGGAAAAAGAGGAGGTGGCTGTCAAGTGGGATTGTGAGCATAACGGGCACAATGTTGTACTCGTTTATGCTGACAGTCCCACTTGACATAACAGAATATAATACCAGCCATTGGCGTTGCAAAATTCCTTCCGATGCCATGAACCGTGCCGGTAACGGCTGGAAGGGCAAGTTAATTCACTATAGCGGATTTCTACAGTTTCTCGACCCCGCTATACAGGATTTAGTAGGGCTTGCCGACTTGGTAATCTTTGAGCGCAATGTTGCTTGGCAGGAAGCGTTGGATGCTATGGAGTACTGGCAAGGATTAGGCAAGCCTGTTTGTATAGCATTGGATGATGCCTACCAGTCATTGCCTTGGTCTAATCCGGCGCATAACTTTTGGCATGTAAAGGATGATGGGGAGGCACTGAAGTTTCTTGAACGTGGGATGACACTTTCAGATGGGCTTATCTCACCAAATAGGCTTCTTCTAAAAGATTGGGAATATTGTACTAGAGGCTATTATATTCAGAACTTTGCTCCACCTGATATATGGACTGACTTGCCTTCAAGGAAAGAATCAAAGGAGAAGCGGGGGCTGTCTGACAAGGTAGTAATAGGTTGGGGTGGAAGTGTTAGTCACTATGATGGTTGGTGGGGAAGTGGTATAAAGGAAGCGGCTACGAAAGTTTGTGCCAGACATCCAGAAGTTACTTGGATGATATGCGGGAATGACAAGAGACTTTTCGACCAATTGCCGGTTCCTTTTGACCAGAAGGTCTTTCAACCAGGAGTTCCGGCTGACAAGTGGCCTCTTAACATTAAGAGTTTTGACATTGGTGTTGCTCCACTGTTCGGGCCTTATGAGCAGCGTAGAAGTTGGCTTAAAGGGATAGAGTATCTGTTAGCAGGTGTCCCGTGGGTAGGGACAGAAGGGGAACCTTATCGAGATATAGAGAAGTTAGGAACACTAATTAAGAATGGTGAGGAAAGTTGGGAAGTAGCTATCGAAGCCAAGATAACAAATATAGAAGCAGAACAGGAAATGGCAGAGCAGCTAATTCCTGTAGCCCGACAGAGTTTTTTAGTTGACAATCAGTTAGATGTATTTAGCAATGTGTACACTCAAATAAAGCAAGACTTTGTAGACGAGAAAGGTCGATTACCAGGCATACATTATGTCAGAGCCAAAAAAGTTGAGCAGGAAGAAATTGGAACAGGAACAAGCGAGGAACCTGAAGTTTCTTGAAATGTGGTCTGAAACATTTTTTCCATCAGTACAGGATGTGCCATTGGTTAAAGCCTTAACATACGAATTGATACAAGTATTGAACAACGCAAGCGTTGAGGGGATGAAAGAATGAAATTGCTAATCTCTCCCCATAGTTTATTGATACCGGTTATTAAAGAGCTGGCGGGAAAGTTTGACATCCTGTCTCTAGATAGAAACATGAATCAGACGCTAATCAACTTAGACATAGAAAGCAAAGCTTTAGGCGAATTTGCTGATCCTTCTATGCCTAACATGGCATTTGCCGAGGCGTCTAAGTTGCTTAACGTTTCATTCTCACCAATGTCATTTAATGGTTTGGGGCCTGGGCCGATTAAGTTTTTAGAAGGAGGTTTGCAGGGGTTCTTATATCCAAGGTTAGCCGATTTGGCCTTACTGGTTTTGTCTTTAGATAAGGCAGAGCCGGATTTGGTGGTTCTCCACAATGACGTGGAGAACCTAACTCGAACAGTTGCCTTGTGGTGCCAGAAGCGGGGAGTTCCCTGTCTGCATGTTCCTCATGCGGTGTATCAAGATGTGAATAGAGGAAAGATAGGTACAGACGTTCATGACCTTGTAACCGCCAGTCACCTAGCAGCTTCAGGGCCTTATCAGCGTAAGTGGTATGAGGAAAGAGGCCAAGAGAATATAAGGGAGACTGGATTGCCTCAATTCGAT
>Ga0180007_10002592_pt1 | contig 21301 bp, 30 predicted proteins | sample MM_PC_MetaG_FD_121122 | JGI IMG/M metagenome (GOLD analysis project Ga0180007, IMG submission 121122) | Groundwater microbial communities from the Aspo Hard Rock Laboratory (HRL) deep subsurface site, Sweden - MM_PC_MetaG | ecosystem: Environmental > Aquatic > Deep subsurface > Groundwater... | reverse complement strand
TGCTGAGGCCAGGAAAGATATTGAAGTCAGAAGAGATGAGAAAGAGACAGAAAACGTATTTGTAGACCCGAATCTCTGGGGATCGGATGTCGGAGACTTGGTTGAGATCCTCAACCGAATTGATATTCCGGAGGAATTCAGAGAGTCTCTTCAAAAAGAGATTAACAGCATCGCCGAAGGTCAATCAGCCGCCATGGAACGGGACTGGGGGCCAGATGCATGAAACTGGAGATGAAGGCGAACCACGCCTACGTCATGCCTCCCAGGGTCGGCTCGGAGAATGTGATACTTCGCTTCGAATCTGGCCATGGAGAGTATGCTTTCATAGAGTTGGCGGATGGTGTGCTCGAGAGTTTGAAGGCTGAATTGGTGGAAAAGGGATTATGAATTCCGATATGGACGTGAACTCGATTTTCTACTGGTGGCCTCTGGTCAAAGATCTGGGGATCCCCATGCCGAAGACGACGTTGATTCCCTATGATGGGGATCTTTTCCTTGATTCTCATTCGGATAGTCCACCCGAGTTCACCGAATTGGTCGCGCAGGTGAAGGCTGCCTGTGAGGAATACGGGTATCCGGCGTTCATCAGATGTGGAGGCCTCAGTGCGAAGCATGAATGGAAGAACACATGTTACTTGGAAGGCCCGAGCGATATCCCCGGTCACATTTTCAACCTCATGGAGGCCGTTCTGATGGTCATGGGCATGCGCCTCGATTTCGATGGCATCGCTGTCAGGGAGTTTCTGCATCTGGAGAATCGTTTCAAAGCCTTCGGAGGGGAAATGCCCATCGCTAAGGAATTCAGGTTTTTCGCCAGGAATGGAGAGTATGAGTGTCACCACCCTTACTGGCCGCCGTCATCAATCTGGAACCCGTCTATTGATGGATGGTATGAGGCTCTCAAGGGGATGCAGACCCTCACGGATGAGGAACTCGGGTTGCTTAAGGGATATTCATCAAAACTGGCCATCAAGCTGGATGAAGGTGAACTGGGCACGGCATGGTGGTCTCTGGACTTCTGCAAGACGGTGGACGGGGTTTGGTATCTTACTGATCTCGCTGTTGGTGAGAACAGTTATCACTGGAGTACGTGTCCGCATAGTCCGGAGGATATGAGTCAATACCCTGATCCCGAGGACCCTGAAAAAATTGGGGAAGCCTTGGGTCCGACAGCGCGCGCCGAGAGGATGAGAAAGATCAGGGAGAGGCTCGACCCTCATAGGATCCCGGAAATGGGGGAGGATCCGGAGATTGAGTTCTAGTTCGACTGAGTCTCCCTGGATATCCTGCTCGATGCCGTTACGTGAGGGAGAGAGAATCTATTGGGTGAGGGGGTGGGAGTGCCGCATCTGCCATACGCAGTATCGTGAGCTATATCGGGGGGCTCCGCCTCCCGATCACTGTGACGTCTGTTCAGGGGATGGGACTGTTGAGAAGCCATGAGATTAATTCCAACCTCCCTGTTCAGCGAACTTTTTCCTGATGTAAAAGATCCTGAGAATCCCGGTCATTATCTGTGCCGTTTTTGTGGGAAGCCTACCATCGATACTAGGAGGTTTTTCTACTGCAGTGACGAGTGCTATAATCTATGTCAGAAAGCAGTTTCATGGTTAGCTGCAAGAAGGGATGCGTGGAGAAGAGATGACGGTAAATGTGTTCGCTGTGGAACTCCTGTTTTACTATATGATGGCTGGCAAAAAGAGGGAGACGGAAAAGAGGTTGCTGAATGCCATCATGTAATACCTGTAAGAGAATTACATAGAATAGCTTACGATGCCGTGTACAATGAAGAATGGAAGGGTATATCGAATGAAATTAAAAATCTCTGGTTTTGCAGATTCTATGTGATGCTGTATCTTGACATTAATAATTTAATTACATTATGCTTTAAATGTCATAAGATGGTTCATGCCGAAGGATTCTGGAAAAAGATAGATGAAATCAAATATACGAGAACCCTAGAGGATTTCATGACATGACGGAGATGGAGTTATTGAAGGTATGGTTCTACGACGTCAACGAGAAATTTAAGGACGGGAAGGGATTTCAGATGGGCGCCGTTGTGGAAGTGGAATCATTGGAGGAACTCATCCCCGATGACAGGGTGGCTGTGGTCCGCCGCCAGATATACAAGACCCTTGTCGAGGTGGTTAATCACATCGGCGTAGGCGCCCTGCGCTGCGCATCCACCGGTGGCCTTCTGGATTGTGAGTACATGGTCGGCCTGTGTTCAAGGTTCGACAGCTCGGACAGGAGCATTGTTTAAGCATAAATATGGAACCAGACTATACCTTCCATCATGAAACTTTTTCCATGGGAATGCTGGGAGCCGTCTGCCCCCGAGGATTTTATGCGGGATGATCCTGATGAAGCAAATCACCCGAGCAGGATCAGAATGTGCAACGAAGCTGCCATGGTAGGCGGCAAGATCCTCGAGATCGGATGCGGGACGGCCATCGATTATCCGCGTCTGACTAGAATGGGACTCAAGTATTCGGCAGTAGAGCTTACCCCGAAATTTATCGCGCGCGCAAGGGAATTGCATCCCGGCATCGATATCCGACAGGGCAGGATCTGGGATCTTCCATTTGAGGATGACAGCTTCGATGTAGTTTATTGCAGGGGCGTCGTGCAGCATCTGCCACCTGAAACTTATCCTGAGGCGCTTGATGAAATGTGGAGAGTCGCCAAGACTCTGCTTCTGGTTTCGACGAACCGGCTGTTCCGTAAAGGAAAAGGGATAACATATCGTGAAAAGGGTGGCCCCTATGTGAATCATTATGTCTTCGACGAATTCAACGGCTATATCAAAACCCTACCTGGATCCATCTCAAGATATGTGTCGGGATTCATGAGGCCAGAGGAAAGGGAGAGAAATTTGAGGTTGAACATCTCGCATACCATTTTCATAGTCTATGACGCGGATTACTGGAGGGCGAATCTCCAATGAAGGAAGAGGACATCGAGAACGGGGTCAACGTCTGCTGCGTGATCGCGGATAGTTTACGATGGGATGTGTTTGCTGAGAGCAATCCTGTGAATATATTAAATCTTGATAGGGTGAAGAAGGTGTATAGCATCGCCTGCTGCACGCTGCCCAGCATAACATCTTATTTGATGAATTATCCTCCGATGCAGGAGGGCTCCGGTTTCTTCCATGAAGGTCGCTGGGATGAACTGAGTGAGGGTGACACCATCATCGCCCGGAAGCATAAGGCCATCCGAAAGTGGATGCCTCGGTATTATCAGGAGCGGGGCTACACTACGATCTGGGAGAGCGCGAACGCCGTTCCCCTGAGACTGGATTCGGAACTTGACGGCGCCATTTCAAGGTATTTCCGTTACTGGAGAGGCGTGCAATATCAGGAAGATGATATCGCAACCCCTCGTGTAATCAGGGACCTTGATGCACTCGTCACGAAGCATCATGATGACCCCATATTCTCTGTGACATTGTTGATGGACACCCACTCCCCTTATCATGATGGAGCTGGGCGTGCTTGGCTGCTGGACACCGCTCAGCCGGATATAAACAAGCACCGGCAGATGCTGGCCATGAAGTACATAGACAGTGCCTTCCCCAACTTCCTTGAGATCTTCCGGAAAACCGGGAAGCCCACCGAATTCATATTCACCAGCGATCACGGGGAGAGATTCGGTGGTCCAGGGGGTTGGGGGCATTCACCCTTCAGGCGGGACATGAGATTTAACCAGGAATTATTTGCGATTCCATGGCTGCGTAAGCGAATAGATGATTGGAGTAAGATCACAATTACGCGGGGTGGTGTAGATGAATGAGAAAGGTTATTGGGATGCCCGGTACAGGGCGGGAGGGACGAGCGGCGCGGGCAGCATTGGCCGTTTGAGGATTTGGAAATGGATGATCATCAGGGCGGCGATGATGCTGCACAGCCCCGAACTTGGGACTCCGAAGATTATTGATGTCGGATGCGGCGACCTGAGTTTCTTCGATACCCCGGATGCCGTTCATCCATCGGAGTATGTTGGCATCGACATTTCTGAAGAAATCATATTGAGACACCGCCTTTCTGGATGGTTTGGACACTCCTTCATCCTGGGCGCCTCCCGTGATCGGGTTCCTCTGATAAGAGCTCCTGTTGTCTTCTGTCTGGATCTTCTGTTTCATTTGATGGATGATGATGATTACCGGGAGACGCTGAAGAATCTCTGCACCTACAGTGAGGACCTCATCTTTATCTATACTTGGAAATACAATCCGCTCGGCCCCAGGGGCACGGATGACGTCTACCAAAAGTATCGGTTGCTCGACAATGATCTCAACATCTTTACGGAGATGGGCTTCAAACTCATTGAGGAGAACTCGAGCCCAGATCGGATAGGCTGCCTGTATGTTTTCAAGCGTCAACCAAGACTTTAAATCTTAATGCCACACCACTTTCTATACGGTTTGAATGGTGCACGAACACGATCACGCGAGTATAGAAGCTAAAGAACCATTGACTCTGGAAGGCATTTATGAACGCATCCTCAAGGCCCTGAATAAGACCGATGCAATCGGGACAGTTATCGCGGATCTTTTATCTATATACCCCGTTTCGATTAGCGAAAAGGAATTCACCGAGCCAAAACCAGACGTGGAGAAACAACAACGTTTTCTCCAGGAAATCTCCGATACTGTCGACACGCTTAATCTCGAATTGACTAAACATGGCGAGAAGCTGAATAAAATCAGATCCTGGCTGGTGCCCACCCATGAAGAACGGGAAAGCCGTGCTAGATCTTAATCCCAATTTTTTCTGATTTTTTGAACATTATCAAAGGTCTTAAAACAGTGTAGACCACTTTCTATACGGTTTGAAATGCACGAACACGATCACGCGGTTATAGAACCTAAAGAGCCATTGACCCTGGGGTCAATTCATCTCCGCCTCAAAGAATGTCATGCCACCGTCAGCACAATCGAGGCAATCATTATGGAAATATCAGCTGTGTACCCCAACTACGAAGAAAAAGACGAAGGCAAGATCTTATCGGATAATGAACAGATCAAAAGATTACTCGTCCCTGAAATCTACAATAGCGCCGATGAACTCGGTATGCGGTTGATTACTATCAGCCACTCACTGGAAAAAATCAAGAGATGGGTCAATCCCTAATCTCTTTTTTCTTATTCGAAGGTCTTAAAACTGTATAGACACTTTTCTATACGATGCCGAATCACAGCGAGCACTGCAAGCGCACTCGAGAACTCTATGGCGTCGACGGCGCCGAGATTCACACATGGATGGATGAACCCAGTCAGCTCTACGGATCCAGCCATCGATGGACTCGACATGATCTATCCCTGATACCCAAGAAATTCATCGACAAATATGGGGAGGAACTCGCCAAACAGATCATGCTCGATCACATTCTACTGGACAGGAAGGGTGAATCCGAGATCAAACTGTCTGTCACCGGAGTCACGGTGACGGCCACCCTGGAATCTCAGCCCCGGGGGATGAACCTGGCTCTCGCATCATTTGCCATCTGGCTCTTGAGCCTGTGTGCAATTTTCAGACTTCAACTCGACCTGGTGCCTGCGTGGGTGATCTGCTCCCTTGTCTGGTGGCCTGTGGGGTTACCGCTGATCTGCAAGATAGATGAGGAAAACCATATTCGTAAAGCGGAAGAGAAGATTCTGGAGGATCATAAATGAAAATTGCTTTCTTCACGAGGAATGCCAACTTCGCCGGTGAGCTACTCGAGGAGCTCGGGGCACATCACACCGTCCGTCAGTGGCGGCATGTGAATGATGCCGAGTCCCTAAACTGGGTCAACATCATGGGGTATCTTGACTGGTGTGACCTTGCCTTCTTTGAATTTGTTCAGAGGCCTCTTCCCGCGGTGACCCGTCTTCAGTTGAAACCTGCCTGCCCCATAGTTGCTCGGGGGCATTCTCTCGATATAATTGGGAATCATGATCAGATTGATTGGAGGCGGATTTCGGGCCTCATCATTCCTCCGACTCAGATGAAGCGGGTTAACTTGATGAGGAAGACTTGGGCGGCGGCTCATCCGGGGCAATATCAGCCTCCGCTGCCGGAGAAGATTCTTCAACGGTATGTGGGCGTAAACTTGGAGAAGGTGCCTCCCGCGGTCGACCGTGATCCCGGATATAATATCATCCTCCATGCCACGGTGATTTACGATGTGAAGAGGGTTTACCTGGCTCTGCAATGTTTCTATGATCTGCTGCAGCGAAATCCTCTGAAGCCCTGGCATTTAACTATCATCGGGCAGTGGAGAGGCGGATATCAGTGGCCTGCCCGGTCCACCTATGTTCTGTGTGTGGATGAGCTCATCGATGACCTCGGAATTCCGCCGGATAGGTTGACGATCATCAAGGACAACCTGCCATGGGCGGACTGGATAGATTTGCTTCATCAGCAGGATATCTACTGGTGTCTAAGCTATCGGGAGAGTTTCGGCGTCAGCATCGCCGAGGCCGCTGCGTCCGGAGTTTATCCTCTCGTCAACCACTACTACGGCGCCGAACTGGTCTGGCCTGAGAGGAACCTGTGCCGATCACCTTCCGAACTTGTTCGCAAGACCATTCAATGGGGAAATCGGCCCTCTGTTCTTCTTGGCGTAGAGGGGAATCCCCTGCCAGGACGGAAGATTCAGCTTCGTGAGAATATCCGGATGCATGTCGAGAAATATGATTCACGCGTAATTAACAGGGAGATCCGGAAGTTCTGTGAGCAAATTCTGGAGGAGTTCTCCTCCTGAAGGAGTTTTCTGAGGTGCAAGTGGATACGGTAATTCGTGAATTGGAGGAACTTATCTATATCTGCCGGGATAACATAGAGACAGGAGGATTTCTGAATCCCCGCGAAATTGAGAAGAGGATATCTAAATGTCTAGCTCTCCTAAGAGAATAATCGATATCGAATTCTTGGGATGGCAGTTCTACAATACCACCAATTCCGGATACTTGATCTATCAGGCGCCGGATTCCCTCGAGGCGGCCATGGTCGATCCGACGACGAGAGAGATCCTGTTCCTGATGGATCGGGGCACCGGGGAGAAACTCTACCAGCATCCCAACGTGAAGAAGTTTGCCAAGATGGCGAGTTTCCTACGTCGGGGCAAACTCCAACAACAATTTCAGGAACTTCTCAAGATGCGGAAGCTCTGATGAGCAAGGGTAATATTGGAGAAAAATTTGGATGATGGACATCTCCTTTTTGATTCAGCATAGCAACGGCCGTCAGGGCGGCACCAAAAGCGTTGATTTCCCAGAGTCATGTCCGAATTGTGGAGGCGCTCATTTTAAGATGCATGGTGCTCGAGGACCTGAATCGTTTTTACTTGAAATCCGCTGTGTAAGATGTGGAGGAATCCTTGAGAAGATCACGGGATCCGAAGAAGGTTTTAAATCTGTATGTAAAACAGTATAGAAGCGTGGCATCATGGACGGTTTGAGATTACTTGAAAAGACCGCGGTGCCCCGGATCCTCGTTCTCTTGTTGAATGGCAAACTCTCCCGTAGAGATTTCAAGATTAACGTGCAGGGCGGATACAAAACGACGAGGAAAGCCTTGTCAGTTCTCCTCGAGGCGGGATTGATTTCTGAGACGCAGGAGTCTAGGCATCCTTATAGGCTTTGGACTGAATTGACTCCAAAAGGATATTCGGTAGCCAGACTGTTGGATATTCTTGATGTGGAAATCCGTCGAGTAATCGTCGAGTGATTAAAACTTGACCATTGAAGTTTACGACATGACGAAGGCTATCCGCGAAGCAGCTAGAGCCGTCGCTCTTGAGCGTGTGAAACTATGTGAGATGTGGGATCGAAAAAACTACTTTGACACTTACTCGGATCTCGAGAGGAACTGGCAGGGCTGCATAGCTGAGGTGTACCTGAGGCAAATCTATCCGATGTTTGATCTGGGGCAGCCTCTTGTCGTTGAAGGCGGGCAGATCGCGGAATGCGATTATGTTTATAAGGACAAGGGAATCGAACTGAAATGCAACAGATTCAAGAAGATGTATAATTATTTCCTGAAAAACGTTGGAGAACATAGTTATAAGGGATACACCGCCGAACTTCTCATCTGCACGGGAATCAATGGCCCGCCTTCAACTGCGAGCATATTCTGGATTTTCGGATGGATCTCCATGGAGGATATCGAAAAATGCGATGTATGGAAACCGGGTCCTAATTCGAATGTGAGAAGCCCTGCCTACGCGATCCCCCGGGATCAGTTAAAACCGCTGTCCGAACTTTTCTACGGTGGGGATTTTAGTCTCTCCCAATTTTTGAAGTAAATGATAAATTCTGTATAAACTAAATTATGCTACACCATGTATCGAAATGACATTGTGCGAGTAGGTCGAAAGCCCGTGATGGTTTATGTAACAGCTGTTTTGACCTGCATAGCTGAATATGATAAAGTCATCATTCAGGCACGCGGGCAATCAATCAACAGGGCCGTGGATGTGGCAGAGATCGTGAGGAAAAAGTTCCTGAAGGATCTCCGGGTGGATGGTATAACTATCGACACGGAGACTGTGAAAGGTGATGATGGGAGGCCGCGGGGAATCAGCACTATAGATATCGAACTCGAACTCAGGAAATCTTGAGCCTGTTTCATTCTTCATCCTCTACATGATAGTCTTTGAAATCGACTACACTGTAGAGATGTTTATTGACCCATCGCGCAAGCCTCAGCAGCTGGGGATCATCCCTCCGGTGATTGTAGACCATGACAAAGGGATCCAGGCCATGCCCGAGAATCTTGTCGACTCTATATAGATCCTGTTCGAATGTCGTATTGAAGCCGACGAGCATATAGATCTGGACCTTCCACATGCGGAAGCCAGAGTCTTTGAGGATTTTTATCCCTCGTTCTACATAGGGTTCCTCTTCCATGAGATCCCACGCGAAGCTGACGCCCGGTTTCTTGAATGAGGAAGGATATAATCGAGTTCGCCTGAGGACGTCGGCTTTCTCATGGGTGAGGTATTGAAGGTCGAGGCCCTGATTGAAATTTACTTTCATCTTCCGCTGATTTATCCAGTCGAGGGTCTCTTCCCAGCGTGTCGAGTAAAGATAGTTGTTGTCCATGAGAACCACGTTCTTGTGTCCGGGCCAATGGAATTCTTCGATATCTGCGTGCTCCTGGAAGTCTCCCTCCAGGTTCGGTACGACGCAGAACGGGCACTTCTTTGGACACCCCCACGTGGTCTTTCCCATATCATAATCCACTCCGTAGAGAGGATACCATGGACGAATATGCTCAACCTCTTCAGGAAGATGGGAGGGTTTATCGAAGCCTGGGCCCCCGTATTCAACGGGGATTCCCTTGAACCAGGAGAGCATACTGGCGACTGCTGGGACATTCTGGGGGAAGATGCAGCTCACGTAAATCTTGTCGATATTCTTTAATTTGGCGTGATATCCCTCTCTCAGCAGTTCCACCTCATCGTCTTGATTGATATGCCAGGCGGCCAGCTTCATGAGGGCGAGGTTGGGCATCTTCCCGTCGACGTGCACAAGGAGGACTTTAACTGGGAGGTCCTCCTTGGTCCATTACATCTCTGACGTTTGGGTCCTCGGTTATGATGCACTTCCGCATTTCTTCGACAGAGCAAACGCGGTCGAGGGCGTAGCACAGGATTTGATTCGGGTCTTCACCATCCTCAAGGAGTTTTAATGCGCTTTTCACACAATCCAAATATTTCTTTGCTCTATTTGCTTCTGATTCTGTGAGATCCCCAAGTATTTCGTTAAAATCCGGCCTCGGTCCGAGCTCAACTTTAGTTTCTTCACGCGGGGCACCTCCAACTGGATAACTGAGATCGGTGTATCCAGTTCCTCTCTTGGGTCTTTCCATGGGTTTTTTCGCCGGATCGTCCTGAAGATCTTCTCTTTGTGGCGTTTTTATCTCCCGTTTTAGGGGTTCGGGTGCCGGACCTGCTTCATATCTTCTCTCGCCTTGATCGAAGGCGTTGATCATATTCCTCGAGTATCGGTAAGCATCATCCCGGTTCCCTTGAAGGGCCTTTTCTAATCCCTCGTCTAAGAGGGCGTGCATCTGCTCGAAGACCTTCTTCAGCTGCTCCTTTTCAGGGTCGCTGAGTTTGACAGGTTCGTTAAGCGTGTCTTTTAACTTTTCCCATTTATCGCTCATCTTTTTTCCTCCATCTTTCTAATCCATTTATCAGGATCTTATCACCGCTGGGAAGCTGTTCAAGGATCTCCTCTACGATGCAGTACATCAATTCGAGATGTTCGAGAGCCAGTTTTTTGATTGCGCCCCTCTCTTCCAGGGTGAGGGGGATGATTGCGATTTTCGGCTCCTCGGATGTTGATTCTTCATCGATCACAGGAATGCCTCCAGTTTAGCCTGAGGGACTCTGAATGCCATGCACCAGTTGAGCATCATCATATGTTTAGTGCTGATGAAGGGCGTGCCCGTGGCGGAGAGTTCCCAGAGATCATAATTTTCCAATTCTAATCCGATATCTCCTATCACAGGATTGTGAATGTGAACCTGGGTTGCATACATGTAGATCTCCGCATGGATCATTCGCATCATACTACTTTTCCTGTAATCTCCTATTATCATGATTATGCATCCTCCGGGGACGGTCACTCTTTTCGCCTCCTTCATCATCCGAGTAAGTGTAATGACATATTCTTCGACACTTTCTATGTTTCCGAGATCCCGTTCATCCTCGCTGTATTTCTTTGCTTTATAATATGGAGGATGCATAATTACCCCGTTTACCTCATTATCTTCCAGTGGCCAGCGATTTCGCGCATCCCATCCCTTCGGATTTGGCGTCCCGTCTTCGTTAAGTAGATCATTGCTCATGCAATACATGCCCATCTTTGCTGCCTCCTTTTCCACAGTTTTGCTTCCGGCCATGGGATCCAGAATGCGATGCCCGGGCTTGAAATATTTGTCCAACAGCTGGTAAGCCACGAGTTTATCGAGGGCTCCCTTGTACCTTTTCGGCTGATATGGGACTCTTATTATGCTCATCGTGCACCCATCCCGCAACCGTTCACATATGCAACCCATAGAGCGCAATCATCCTTCAGGCATTTGGATTGTTCCTTGATGTTCTCCATGTCGACCCCGTCGAATGCTATGATGTTGGCTGCCAGGATGATCGGGCAGATCCTTTCCTTGGCCTCGCGCTCGGCCTTTAACTTGTCTCTGTCATTCATCATTTTACCCTCCTACATCATGAAATGCTCCAGCACTCTTTGTTTCAGTTCTTCAGGTGCTTGATGGTTCAATTCACTGATGTATCTCCTGCAGTGTCTCATGAGGGTTTCAAGATTGGTGCTTCCTCCCGAGGTCTTCGACGCGGTATCTATGATCTCCGATGGATAATATTTCGTCAGCTGCTCGAAAACTTTTGTAGTATTGCTTCTCCGATTCAGTTCCGGCACTGGGGGGGGAATCTCCAATGAAGTTTTTTTCTCCAGTTCGCCCCTGTTCCATTTGCTCGCGAGTTCCTTCGCCTCTTCTTCCGTGTATCCTCCCTCGGTGACGAAGAGGAAGGCGGCGTATTCTTCATCATGTCTCGAATGTTCGAGCTGCTTCAGTACCCCATCTCTTCGCACCTCGGCACGCCTCCGGATCTCCGTGGCTGAAGGTAGGGCTCCAGTTGCATTACTCTCCTCAAGGATCGTGCTTCTCACCATTTCGGGGGCACCTCTCAGGGCCCTCGCCTGAGCCTCCCCGGTTCCCGGAGGAAGGGCCTTATCCTGAAAGAGTTTTTCCTGCCTCGATACCCAAGATTGGCTTTTTCCTATCTGTCTTGAGACTTCGTGCTGGGTCCATCCGAATTTCATGCGCATCATCTGTATGAAATTTCCGAGGCTCTCCGGGCTGGGAGTGGCTCTGAGCAGATTCACCCTCAACGCCAGAGTCCACGCCTCCTTATCCGTCATCTCCCTGATATCGCATGGAAGCGGGGCATCTCCCCATCCGAGGATCCCGGTGGCTTCATACCTTCTATTTCCATCTATTACCTCGAAAATGCCCTCCGTCTCCGTGGTTCGGATTATGAGATCCTGTTCAACCCCATTTGCTCTGATGCTGTTTATCAACTCCTGAAAACTCTGCTCATCCTTGTCGAGGCGCATTGAAACGGAGAACGGTCTTAGTTTAGATCTGGGAACCGGACATTTGGTGATGAACTTCATGGGCTTTCCTCCGTTTGAAGTAGTCGGATTCTCTCCCGGAGGTCTTCATTCTCCTTCTCTGCATTCTCCGCTCTCAAGCGGAACATCTCGCTCCTCTCATGGAGTGAACGAAATTGATCGGGGAGTGAGAGTAACCAGGGCTTCCACTTTTGGGTATCTCCCTTGATAGCCTGTATCCTGTCGAATTCACGCGGAGTCACTTCGACGTGAATGTGTCTTGGTTTGATTTTTGACATGACCAACAATCTTGTTGGTGTTTTTCTTTTATAAGATGTGCGGTATATACTTAAATAAGCACTGTGACTAGGGAAACTAGAGTTGGAGACAGTTCTGGCTTGGCATTGTCCGATCCTGTCTCCAGCTCATCATATTCTCCAAAAGGCGGATAGCAATCTATTCAAGATGAAACTCTTATCGAGATTAATGAGAGGCCAGTCTCCGTCATAGCAATCGGGACACACCGTGGTTCCATATCCAAAACTCAGTAAATGAACGGTCCGCCCGCATTTGGAGCAGACGAAGGCTCCGCCCAGCCAGCGTCTCAGTCTAAACATTAGCCCGGCCTGCTTTCTGGGTAAAGTTTTTGGCGCAGCATTCTGCAGAACCATAGAAAATTCCAGCCCCCTAACTTTAAAAGTGCGGAACTGATCGGGCATGAGGGTCCCGGAGGAGCCGGACCCCCCTCATAATAGACATGGAGGATGTTCATGTCCTGCACCATGGAACCTGCGGCGAGGAGCTGACCTTTACCTGATAGATCCGCAGCGATGTCATAGCCGTGCTGTCTCATGTCCTCAACGATATCCTTCAGGAATGATCCGGTTTTGATGGCTTTTACGAGACCCCAGTTGAAGACTTCACCGAATTCATCAGCTGCGTCGGTGGTGAAGCTGACAACATCGTTGTATCCCAGATACTCGAGTATCCCTTTTGCAATGGCATGGGTTCCCAGCCCTTTTCCACTTGAACAATTCATGCAGTAGACATGCTTCCCCGCGAGTTTAGCCAGGTTATCAAGATTGATGATGGGTTTTTCATCATCGCCCCACATAGCGTAATCGCTGCCATGGTCATAATGGACAAACCAGTTCGGCTCGGGAACGCCCTCAAGCGCCGCTTCGACGGTCGCTTTCACAGCATCATCATCAAAGAGTTTGATGACGTCGACGTCATCTTTGATTTGCTCAACTGCCTCGTCGCACCAGACAATGCTGTACTCGGTGACGGGATCGAATTTGGCGGCCGCTGCGACGAGAAGGTCTATTCCTGCTTCCCCCTGGTCAATTTATGGATATTCAGGCTGAGAAGGATCTTCACCAGATCCTTGCGGAGCTGTTCATTCGTGGACCACTTATCTAGAATGTCTTTCTTCGTCCAGTTTATGTTACCCAATCTGATGAACCAGATGCTTCCATCCGGATTTTTTTCAGGCTGTTGTTTCACAACTTCAAAAACTTGGTTCTCAAATTCAGACATATTACATGAAAAAGTGTGTCATGGGTTATAACGTTTTAAGTAATAATATCATTAGAGTAATGATGTTCGCGCTTACGCCTGAAATTATCTGCCTAATTGGCTTTATCCTTGGCCCCATCGGACGGACTCTCTACGATTATGGTTGGGCACTTATGGAAAATCCCGACATTGTCTTCGATAAACGATACTGGATCACGATGGTTGGAGCCATGGTGATTGCTCTTTTTGCAGGCTTGGTTGAGGCCCCCGTCTTCCTGCTGGCTCTTCCTCCTGAGATAGCCGAATGGGGTCGACCCCTGCTCTTTCTCTTCGGATTCGCTCAAGGTTTCATGATCTCGCATGTACTTAACAGGCCATTAGACCACGCGAGGCATAGGGAAACTGCAAGAAAGACACAAGGAGAATAAACAAATGCCGACGACCCCGATCGATCTGGGGGTTATAGCTATTGTCCTTTCTATCATTTCCATTATTTATGGATTGTTTCGTGACAAGGCGCAGGATATTCGTACTCTTGAGAATCGTTTGGCTACTCTTGAAGGGAATCAATTCACTTCTGAAGATCGAGAGGGTTTGCGCGCACTAGAAGTTAAAGTAGGAGTATTCTGGAATATTATTGAAAAGGAGGCACCGAGGATATTGAAACAGCATTTAACCCCGCTTCTTGATGCCCTTCTCGCTAAGGCTGAGAACGGGATCGCTAACCTGCCCCGTGAAGACTTACTAGAATTGAAGCGTCTCCTCGACGAACGATATGCAGATATCACGAATGGAGACGATGTGAAGGACCCCGGTAGAGCACTTGTTCTTGCCCTGTACAGGGGTCGTCTTGCTCTTGCCTTGGATTCATCCGTCGGTGCTTCAAACAATCCCTAATAAAGAAACCAATCTTTCAGTTTAGATTTTACCCGAAAAATCAAAAAAGGAAGGTAAAGTTTAATTGTATTGGGAGCACGCACAATTTGCCACTGTACCTGTTTTTTCGCTCAACATTTTTAATTATCGCCATTTTCTACACCGTAAGGTCTTGGGCAAAAATTAAACATAAACTCTTCCTGTGTCTCCTCTCTGAAAGCGCCTTTGCCTTCGCCACTCTCATAGCAACGTATCTTGGTCTAATCATGCCCTACAGCAATCCTTGGTTTTTTGGCGTCTTGATGTCCAGTTTTTTTCACATGTTTGGCATTTACTGTGCTTGGCGGGATATCGACCGCTTTGGGTAGTTTTTATATATACGTTTTTACATACTCTTTATCTAGCGGGGCTGGAATTTGGGCAGAATTAGAGAGGCTTGGCGGGATAATCTATCTTGGGGAACCTCGATTTCTCTTAGGTGCAGCTTCGGTTTTAAAATGGATTCCCGCTGCAACATGCTGTCTTGCAAATTCAGATGCGAGGCATCTAAGGAGCCGTCTGAAGAAGTGGAAATCGGCAAACTTCTCTGTCCCAGAGAGATGGAATACGAGGGGAGGCAGATCAATGAAGCGATTACTGGTAAAGGCTCAAGCGTGGTATCGGCCTGAGTGTGCGTCTTGTGGCAATCTTCATACGCTGAAAGAGTCCACCTCTGGGGTGAAGGTCGCTGTTGCCTGGTGCCCTCTTATAGAGGAGGGAAAGCCCTGTAATTATGAGGGAGAAAAATGAGTACAGAAACTATGATAACCAGCATCTTTGAGCAGCTTGGTGAACAGAAAAGGCATGTTCGGGAACTGGCCTTGGAGAGGATTAGCGAGCGCACAAAGATGATGCTCTTCGTCTCTAAAAGCGAGGAAATTGAAACAGCCACGGCCGTCTGGTATTATGAGAATAGGCAAAAGTTGAAGAAAATCTCTGAAAAAGCGGATCAAATGCTCTTGGGGTCTGCCGAATACAATGTTATCGACTTCCGCCTGGATATCGATCAATTAGTAGAAGGAATAGATAAATCAGTCCTCCAGCGTTTAGTTGATATGATATAGTTGGGAGTAGTATGACAGAGAGTAAAAGACAGGGTCAGAGGGAAGTAAACCTCGGAAATCCCGAATATGGGCTTCCACCTCGGGGCACAGGTCGAGAGACGGGGAGAGCTAGGCCGAATCTCACGGATGAGGAACGGGCTGATCGACACGCATTCATCGATGCTTGTATGAAAGAAGGTAAGACTCAGGCGCAATGCGTTGAGGAATGGAGTAGTCAGAACCCTAAGTAACAAAAAAACTGTGTCGACAGCCTAAACTCTTTTTTAATCTTTCATGGTAATCTTCTTTGATACAGTTTGGCAAGCCTCCTTGATTACGCTAAAGCCCAGATGAATGAGGGTGTCTGGGAAAAGTCCCTCGATAATATCTTTACATTCATTGAACATTACATTCCAAAGCACCTCTTCAATTTAGAACTGGCAGCCCCTCAACAGAAGGCTCTCCTTCAGGGAGTTCAGGATGGTAAAAGATACTTTATTATCTGTGCCCCTCGTAAGAGTGGGAAGACGATTCTTGTTGCGATCATCGCCTGCTGGCTTGTTTTAAGGAACCAGAAGTTCCGGTTCTTCATTGTCTCCGGTTCTCAGAATCAGGCGGAATGGCTTTACAAGTATTGCTCCGAAATTCTTTGGCCGTCGGCGCCGGAAAGGCGGGAATTCAGGGAATTCTTCAGTCAATTCTTGAAAGGGGAGCCGAAAAAATCGGTGATCGATTTGCTTGAAGGGGGATGGATAAGATATTCGGCTGCGAGCAAGAAGCAAGTGAACGCTCCTACTGCTGATGGATTGGGGATGGATGAATATGTGCTTATTCCCAAGGACATCGTCCAGCAGGCATGGCCCATGGTGCGGGGAAGCAAGACTCCGATGCGATTCCTTTTGAGCACGGCGACGCCTGGACAGGAGAATACTGATTCTTTCCTAGATATCCTGGATGAAGCTGAGAGGATAGGTTTCGAGAAGTTCGAGTGGGCTGATACGGATTGTCCCTTCCTGCAGACGGAGAATGCTCGGCAGGATGCCGTTATCGCGGAGTCCTTCCTGAGTGAGGATATGATCATCACCCAGTATAAGGGGGGCGTCCCAAGGCGGGCGGGCCGTGTTTTTCCGAGAACCCTTGTTCGAAGGATGTTTGTTAAACCGGATCCCGACAATCCCGGTTATCTGCTTGGTGGCATACCCTATGATCCGAAGAACCTGGTCTTTCAAGGAGAGTCGAAGGGGAGTTTCGACTGGGGCTTTGATCATGAAACAGTCATGCTTGAAGGCTACCGTGATCTCAATCACAAGATCATCATCATGAAGATGGTCTGCGGAAATGGGACAAGCGCGGAGGATTGGGGTGAACAGGCGCTGGCTGATACCGTCAAGCATAACATCGAGGAATGGCTCTGTGACTCGGCGGGGGCCTTCCAGAACAGGGCCCTTCAGGACCGTGGCCTCAGGGTGACTCGAAGGGTCTTCGGTCATCTTTACAGGGGGAAGGAGTGGATGATCGGACTCACCTATGATTGGATGCAGAAGACCACAATCATCGTTCCGGACACTCCAGAATTCCAACCCCTGAAGAAACAATTAGAATCCTATCGGAGAGGACAGGATGGGAAACCAAAGAAGGGGAATGACGATAAAGTCGATTCTTTCCTATGTCTTATCTCCGGATGGGATCCCCGGTTTTATAATGAGGATGAGGGCTATAGGCAGAAAGCCCCCGCCCCTGAAGCGGGCCGAGATGTCAGTGAGGATTGGAAATCATTTTCATCAGGAGATAAAGCCTGGATGCCCAATGAATGGAAAGGGCGGGAAGAGGAGTTGACACGTCTACCATGGAAGAAATAAAGAGCAAAAGTTTAGTCGAGAGGGGCCGCCGCCGAATAGCGGGTGCCCTGCTTCCCCAAAATCTATTACGATTAGAGCAATTAGAGGCACAGAATCAAGATCTTCTCATGAAGCTGGGTCGAATGACGCGGCAGCGCAATCGACTCGCCAGCGATTCGGGTTTGATGAAGGGGGCCCAATGGGCAAATCTATTGACCGGAGATTATAATCCCGACGAGATCGGCCTGGACGAGTATTCTAAGATGATGAATTATGATGCTCAAGTCCGTGCCGGCTCCGATCTCATAGGGATGGGAGTCCTCATGAAGCCGTGGAGGATCCGTCACCCCGATGAAGAAGTGGTTGAAATCCTCACCACATCATTGCAGAAGATGAGGAAACCCAGTCTCCGCTCATCTATGAAACAAATGCTCACGGCCATCTGTTACGGTTACTCCGTGACGGAAATCGTTTTTCAGGATTACAAGAAATTCTGGGTTCCGCGTTTTCAGAATGGTTTGAAAACCTTCGATCCAGTATATCTCAAATTCTTCACCGACGAATATGGGAATCTAGAGAAAATTCAGCAGCAGCTGGGTGGAAATAGAGTTGATCTTCCCCTGGACAGAACCTTGATCTGGAGTCATGATACGAAATTTGGGAACTGGTATGGCGAATCTATTCTGAGAGCATGCTATAAGAACTGGTTTATCAAGGATGCAATGCTGAAGTTCGCGAACATCGCTTATGAGCGCTTTGGGGCTCCTATCATGCTTGGGTATGCCCCCACGGTAAATGATCAATCCAGCGTTCAGGATGCTATATCGCATCTCTATGCTTACAGTCAGGCCACTATTCTGCGGAGAGATAAGGATGATCCCACGGGCATCGATGTTCTGGAATCCAAGCGGGCTGAGATGCCATTTGACCGCTATATCAATTATCAGGATAATATGATCCTGAGGAGGATGCTTATAGGGCAGAACCTCTTCGAGGGTGGCGGCGGGGTCTACGGAGCCAAGGTCCCCTTTGATATCATCCTGATGAGGTTTGAGGATTTCCGACTTGAATTGATAGAGCAGATGGATGAGCTGCTTCAAATCATTTCTGCGTTCAACTGGGAACTTGAGGTGGAGCCCCGTTTCGATTTCGCCCCTCTCACGACATCTGATATGGCTTCCCTTAGGGAGAGTATATTCAATGCCTTGGACAGAGGGATTCTGGAAGAAAACGATAATGACTGGGTGAGGCAGGAATTGGGGTTCCCACAGAAACGGAAGGAAAAGCAGTTCGCCCGGGCTCTCGCCGGCCGGTATCTGCAGGATCCCCACGCAGCCTGGCTTGCTTCTGGGAAGCAAACAATCATTGTGAATACGACGCCTTATTCCAAGTATGATAAGGAGGAGATCTACATTGTTGGTGATGGCGGCGTCTATGGGACGATGGTTCAGGGTGAACCTCAGGGTCCCTTCTCCAAGAGGATTCAAGAAAAGTACAGAGAACTTCACAGGATCTCAGCTGCTGAATGGGATGATCAATTGGGTGACGCTAAGGACTTCTGGATTCAGAGACCCACAATATACAGGAAATTCGATACACCCCTGAAATTTGAAGTTCCCGTAAATGCAGGAGACTATATCCGGAGAGTGGTTCCAGAAGGAGTTTTCGCTGAGGGGGATTCCTGATGCCTTTCGGGGAATACAAGAACCACGCGGATTGTGTCAAGAAGAACCCTCAGATGACCGATCCCCATGCCTTCTGTGCTTGGCTGGAACGTAAGATAGAGGGCGCGGACCCGCTGGTCCTCTTCTACATGAGCAACAATGACCTGCTCAAAGCCATCTATCAATTGGAACGACTCTATACTGATTGGAGTGATTTGAAGTCTTCTTTAAGGGCTCCCTATTCCTATGGGACTTCAGTCCAACCTATGAATCTCCTTAGCAAGCAGCATGCTCAGGAAGTACTTGCCAAGCCCGGAATCCTCAAGAAGGATCCCGATCCCGTGATCATCGATGATCACCGTTGGATACATATGTGGGCTAACGCGATAAGGGATAACAAAGACGTCTTTCTGACCAAGGACCAGATGAGGACGCTGCATGATCTTTATGTCACCGAGTTTATGCGTAGAGGCCTCAACCACCAGAGCCCACTGAAATTTGGGGCCTTCGAATTGATAGATGCTCGGCTTGCCGAGGTCCTCGCCGCTAGAGAGAGTTTCCTAGTTGATCCCGCATTCATCAATTATGTCGGCAGCAGCGTCTCCGACAAGGTGAACCCTCGAGATCTCGACGTGCTCTTCCGAACTGAGAAGCGGGAAGAATACGGTTCAGCTTATTTCGAGAGCCTGCCTGAGAACCTGAGGCGGGGTCAGAGTCTTGTCTGGGAGCCTAAAGGTCCATCCGGGCCCTACGTTAAAGGATATGAACTCTGGGCGATTCCAACGAAGGATCTGTCAATCGCGGAACCTGAATACACAATTCAACCTATGAGCCCTTTCCCGCCTCCTGAGCCGCAGCGGACGCTGAATCGGGAGAATCTGAGCCAGCTTCAGGACGGAGATTACTATGTGTTTTATGCCAATGGCATAAGACTGACTATTCACAGAAAACATAACGAAGTCATCGCCTACGACAAAGATCTTGAGGAATTTGAACTCCCCAACGAGATCTACAACGAATTCCTCGCCGTGGAGGATCCCCAAATCTTCATCGTAGACGGGTTCCTATCCAGCAAATCCTTCTTGATGATGGATATGCCATGGTGGCGGGACTCCGAACACACAAGACAGCCCGCCAAAGTTCGCAAACATTTCCTGAAAAAACTCGAAGGTAGCGACCATATCAATTACTTGGAAGGAAATTATTTCGCATCCAAGGAGGATGCCATCAGCTTCCTTCAAGAGGAAGCGGGACCATACCTTCTGGTTCCTGGTGATTCAGAGTACCCGATTGATGGGAAGGCGGAGTGGAGCCTCTTTGAAGCGGAGGGGGTAGAATTGGCAGGCGAAGGGTCAGATGCCAAGATCAGAGAATTGATGAACTCCGGTGAGTGGGAGGGCATGGGCGCCGACGCGAGATTCCGCTTGATGACCCGGCGGAAGGATATAGAACCTCTGTATCCCTTCGCCCAGCTCAAGACCACTAAAAAGGGATACAGTGCGAAAGAGGTCTTCGGATTGAAATCAGTGAAAGACCTCGCTGAGGAACTCTTTGAAGTGCCCAACAAGCAGGCTGTAGAGGTGAAGGTCGACGGTTTCCGGATCCAGGTTCACAAGGACGGGAATCGGGCACGCCTCTTTACTGAATCCGGGCATGAGATCACCAAGCAGCTTCCCACGATTGTGAAGGATGTTCAAGGATTACCTGCTAAATCCCTCGTTCTGGATGCGGAAGCCACTCCCTATTCCGAGGATCTCACCAATCTCGGGCGATCTGGAGCAGCTCCCGCTTTCGCTCAGGGGGCTAAGGACCCTGTCGATGACAGCCGGTGGGCTATCCATGTTTTCGACATATTGTACCTGGACGGGGAATCCCTTCAAAACCTCCCCTATGAGGAGCGAAGGGAGAAACTCAGAGGGATTGAACTTCCGACACGGGATATTCCGAAGAATGCCTCCGATTTCAAACTTCATCTCTGGGAGAACAATGTGGAATGGGCAACTTCGGCCAGTAGTATGATCAGTCTCGCCGAGAAAGTGACTGCCGTCTCCGGCAGTGAAGGCGCGATGTTCAAGCAAGCCGATTCCAAATACAGGATGTCTGGGGACACTCCCCTATGGTGTCTAACCGGCGGATCTAGGCTCTTTACGAAGAAGGGCCTCATCCCCGTTAAAGACATCAAAGTAGGAGACG
>Ga0180007_10002591_pt1 | contig 21309 bp, 23 predicted proteins | sample MM_PC_MetaG_FD_121122 | JGI IMG/M metagenome (GOLD analysis project Ga0180007, IMG submission 121122) | Groundwater microbial communities from the Aspo Hard Rock Laboratory (HRL) deep subsurface site, Sweden - MM_PC_MetaG | ecosystem: Environmental > Aquatic > Deep subsurface > Groundwater... | reverse complement strand
TGCAACAGCATAACGTGTGGCTAATTTGAAAATTTCACTCCATACTTCATGATTTCAACCGCCAGCGAGTCCCACTTGTCTTTTAAATCGTTCGGGTGATAAGGGTGTGGCTCAATATTTATTGTTTCATCATTAGTCAGATGCATCAGCTTAAGTCTCTCCGTATACCGATCGTGGCCAAAATCTTTTGAAACCACACACAGATCTATGTCGCTGTATGATTTAGCATTTCCCTTGACTTGAGAGCCAAAAACTGTGCGGCGCGCTATTGTATACTACCCACAACCCTCTTATGCCAAAACAAAAACCTATTACCAAATTAAATTTTGGTCCTGCCTATGCGCCTGGTTTTTCTTATCCGACCACTGGCTACACCCACATCCTCAAACCTGGTTTGAGCTCGGCAGTAGTCAAAGAAATTTCTTCAATCAAAGATGAGCCTGAATGGATGCTAAAACGGCGTTTGCAAGCTCTCAAACAGTTTACAGCCAAGCCCCTGCCTACTTGGGGAGCAGATCTATCAGAATTAAATTTTGAGTCAATTCACTATTATCTCCAACCCACTGCTAGTCAGGTTAGTTCTTGGGATGAAGTCCCCCATGATGTTAAAACCACATTTGAGAGATTGGGCGTGCCCAAAGCCGAACGTGAAGCGCTAGCCGGCGTCAAAGCTCAGTACGACAGCCAAGTGATTTATGGCTCACTGGGCGCTAGTTATGTGGAAGATGGTGTCATTTTTTTATCGATGGATGAGGCTTTAAAGCAGTACCCAGATTTAATCAAAGAATATTTTGGCAAATTAGTACCAGCCGGTGACAATAAGTTTTCTGCTTTAAATACGGCTGTTTGGTCGGGTGGTTCTTTTATTTATGTGCCCAAAAATGTTCAAGTTCAGTTACCCCTCCAAGCCTATTTTAGAATTAATGCCCCCAATGCTGGTCAATTCGAACGGACTTTAATTATTGTGGATGAAGGCGCCAGCGTTTCGTACGAAGAGGGTTGTACTGCTCCAAATTTCTCAAGCAGTTCACTTCATTCGGCCGTGGTCGAGATTTATGTCAAGCGAGGTGGCAGATGTCAGTACACTACTATTCAGAATTGGTATACAAACGTCTATAACTTAGTTACCAAAAGAGCTCGGGTTGAAGCCGAAGGTGAGATGATTTGGACCGATTTTAACTTGGGCAGTCGCGTCACCATGAAGTATCCGGGGTTTGTTTTGGCAGGCAAGGGGGCTAAGGGCGAGATTTTAAGTTTGGCTTTGGCTGGTCAAGGACAACATCAAGATATTGGTAGTAAAGTCATTCATTTAGCTCCCCATACCAGTTCCAGCATTGTGAGCAAATCTATTTCTCAAAAGGGCGGTCGAACCAGTTATCGAGGATTAGTGTCTGCCAGTACTAGGGCTAAAAACTCCCAGAACTCTGTAGTTTGCCAAGCTTTAATTTTGGACCCCCAGTCGCGATCCGATACTTATCCCACCATCAGAAGTGCCAACTCTCAGGTTAAATTCCAACATGAAGCCACTGTGTCTAAAATTGGTGACGATCAGCTCTTTTATCTGATGAGCCGAGGGGTGAGCGAGCTGGAGGCCAGAAAAATGATTGTGAATGGTTTTATTGAGGATTTAGTGCGCAAGTTACCTTTGGAGTATGCGGTAGAGATGAATCGGTTGATTGATCTAGAAATGGAAAGGAGTGTCGGCTAGTTGTTTGGAAAAAGAAAATGTGTTTATGGGAGACACAAAAAGTTGTTTCCCTTATTTTTATAGCAAGTTCAATAGACTTGCAGCGAAATAAAAAGTAAACTAATTAGTGATAGATTTTGACATATTTTCGCAATTTCTAGACGACGATAGTAGCCGTAGTTACTTGAGGAGGATAAAATTGGGAAAATAGTCATAAAGATGCAGTAAGTAGTTAGTTTCTATTTCGCTACAAGTCTAATATGAAGTCACAAACAAACATCATCACCATTAATCAAATGGGGCGAACAGAGCTAAAATTAACCAAATCAGGCAGTTATATAGTTAATCTAACTCACCCCGGGGCTGAACTGCGCCTACTTGGCTTATTTCAAACTGAGGACGATCAGCAAGTTGCAGTCGAACTAGTGATTCACCATTTGGCGCCATCAACCCAATCAGAAGTGATTTTGAAAGGGGTCGCCAGTGATCGCTCCAAACTAAAATTATCAGGCTTAATTAGGATTGACGCCGATTGTCCTCAAACTGTTTCTCACCTAACACAGCGAATTTTATTGTTGTCCGATCAATCCCGAGCGGAGATCCTGCCCAACCTGGAGATTCTGACTGATGACGTGATTTGCTCCCACGCCGCCAGCATCTCGACGCTTGATACCGATCAACTTTTTTATCTGATGAGTCGGGGTTTAAGCCGGAGTCAGGCCCAAAAAGTTTTGGTGGCGGGATTTCTTCATTCAGCCAGCCAGCGGGCTGGTCATTCCCGCGCTGGCTTTATCATCCTCGCGCAAGCGGGGATCCAGGTTCAAAAAGAGCATGGTACTCATTAGACTTGTCGCGAAATAAGGGAAACGGTTACTTACGACATCTTTTATGCATTTTTGTTTTTTCACCAGTTGGAATGGAAGTTACCTCACAAAGATATGTATGAACTGGCCACATTCGTAGCAGACCAATCTCAAAATAGCGATTTGAGCAAAGATGATGCGTATGAACTTTGTAAACTGATCATTGCCGATACCACTCAACAGCGAAAAAATCTGTTTTCCTCTGCCATCGCGACTTTACTCAGGAGATGAGGTAAAATAGACTTGTAGCGAAATAAAGGAAACGGTTACTCATTTCGCTACAAGTCTATAATATGGGTGTGAGAAAAATGAAAATAAATCAAGTTAAACCAGATTTTCCGATTTTTAAACAACAGGTCAATGGTCAGCCATTGGTTTATTTGGATTCGGCCGCTACTAGTCAAAAACCGCAAGTGGTGATCGACGCTATTTCTCATTACTACCAAACGGCCAATGCCAACGTTCACCGCGGTGTTCACACTTTATCTGATAAGAGTACTTTGGCTTGGACGGAGTCGAGACAGACAATTGCTCAATTTTTTGGAGCTAAACCAAACGAATTGATTGTGACTAGAAATACCACCGAAGCTATTAATGGTGTAGCTTATGGTTGGGCGCTAGATCACCTCAAGCCAGGTCAAGTAGTGATGGTCTCCATGTTAGAGCATCACTCTAACTTGGTGACTTGGCAAGAGATGTGTCGTCGCACTGGAGCATTAATAAAACTTATCCCTGTAACTCCCGTGGGAGAATTAGATTTAGATTGGTATGGGCACAATATTGATCAGCAAGTGAAATTAGTGGCCTTATCTCATGTTTCAAATGCTTTAGGTTGCTTGACCGATTTGGACAAAGTGTCTAAGTTAGCTCGCAAAGTTGGAGCGCGAATTTTAATTGATGGGGCCCAATCTGCCCCTCACATGCCGATTGATTTTGATAAGCTCGATATCGATTTTTTGGCTTTTTCTGGGCATAAAATGTTAGGGCCGATGGGAATCGGTGGATTGTTAGTTAAACAAGAATTGTTGGATAGTCACCAGATGAAACCTTGGCTGTTTGGCGGTGGCATGATTGCCTCAGTTTCTCCAGAAAAAGCCACCTTTCAAGATAATTCGGCAGACAGATTTACAGCTGGTACGCCAGATGTAGCTTCACTGGTAGGATTAGCTACTGCTTGTCAATATTTGAGTCAAATTGGCATGCAAAATGTTTTTAATCATGATCAAACTTTAGTCGAATATGCTTTAGAACAATTGGGTCAAATTAAAGAGGTGCAAATTGTGGGTCCTAAGACGAACAGAGTTGGTTCAGTGGCTTTTCTATACAAAGATGTCCACGCCCATGATGTGGCTCAGATATTGGATAGTCAAGGCATTGCCGTTCGATCTGGTCATCACTGCACTATGCCTCTCCACACTCATTTTGGTTGGTCGGCAACTATCAGGGCCAGTTTTAATGTATATAACACCAAAACAGATATTAATGCTTTAATGGCTGGTTTAGCTAAAGTCAAAGCAGTTTTTGGAAAGTAGCAAATATGAATTTGAAAGATCTTTATCGGGATGATCTGTTGGCTATAGCTCGCCAGCCTGATAATATGGGTCAACTCAATGATGTGGATGTAATCGTGACCGAGTACAATACCGCTTGCGGCGACCAAGTCACAGTTTCCATTAAGTTAGATAAATCGGGCCAAAAAGTGGCGGATATTAAATGGCAAGGCAGTGGTTGTTTGGTGAGTCAAACCGCTATGAGTCAAGTTTCCAACTTGGTGATGGGGCAGACACTAGCCAAAATTGAGAAGATCAACATAGAACAATTGCTGGAGACCATGAAGCTTCAAGAAATTAGTCCGGCCCGTCGACGGTGTGCCCAGCTTGGGTTGACGGCTGTGAAAAAAGCTCTCCATCAGACAAAAAAATATCAAACTGACAAATTATCAATCAGCATCCCCCGAAAAATCGACTATATTTTTGTAGGATCGGACAATCCTGTGAAAATAGGGGCGGTGGCGCAGGCAATTAGTCACATTTGGCCAGGCGTTAAAGTGATGGGTTTGGCTGTGGCTAGCTCAATTGGTGAACAACCCATGACAGATCAAGAAACTAGAATTGGTTCGGTCAATCGGGCCAAAGCAGTGTTAAAGACAGGTCTAGCTCAAATGGGTGACTCTCAAACCCCTCGATCATGGCAAGCGTTGGGCATAGGTCTAGAAGGAGGCGTATTTAAAGTAGCCAAACATGAGCTATGGTCTACAGTCTGGGTATCGGTAGTTGATGAAAAGGGAGAATTATTTGAGGCCAATGGAGCCAGGTTTCGTTTGCCGGACGCTATTGCCGAACCTATTCTAAATGGTGAAGAAATGGGGCCAGTGGTCAGCCAGTTGATGGGTGGAGCCGATATCAAAAGGACCAATGGCGCGATTGGAGTGGTGACCAACAATTTTGTAGATAGGACCGAGGAGTATGGGGCGATTGTTAAAATGGCCATCGGTTTGTGGTATGGTCAAGATTGGCAGAAGCAGAAAATGTCTAATAAATTTAAGGTAAAATAATGGGAACGGTTATAGCGCCGATCCAGGCATGCAACTGTGGCTACTTCCCTCCCCGCCTGGGGCGGGGGAGAATGACAAGGCATGCAGGGGAGATGACAGAATAGGACGCGAGAATAAGGGGATGAGAATGACGATTAAGGAAATCATGAAAGCAATTCGGTTCTCGGCTCGTTTGGAGGATGTACTGGTGTACAACGATCGCTTTGCCAAGTATGAGTTTGAATTGACCGAACCTCACCGACTGGAGTTTTTGGCCGGCCAGTACTTGACAATTCAGGTGTCGGACAAAGGCGAAATGCGAGCTTACTCCATCTGTTCACCGCCAGCCATCGATCATGGCTTTGAACTACTAATCGATCATCAGCCCAATGGAGTGGGGGTGAATTTTTTCAAAAGGCTTGGTTTAAATCCAGCTCAACCCCAAATAATTAAGGGTTTGGGACCCATGGGTAGGTTCACCCTGGTCAATAGGTTGGGTCAAGCCGAAGTTGATGAGCAGGCGCTGGTCTTGGTAGCAACTGGCTGTGGTGTGGCGCCAATGATGAGCGTGCTTTTGGATCAACTTCAAACCAAGGGGGACCAGCGCCCCATTACCCTCTACTGGGGCATGCGGAAGGCAGAAGATTTATTTTGGTTGGAAGACTTTAACTTGCTGGTAGACACTTATGCCAACTTTCATTTTTATCCAATCTTATCTCAGCCAACTCCAGAATGGACACTTAGTCGAGGTCATGTGGATGATTTGTTGGTGGCTCATGATTTTATACCTCAAACAGGCTTTTATCTGTGTGGAGGCAGATCAATGATTGTGGAAAACAAACAACTCTTGACAGATCGGGGTATTTTGCCTCAATTCATTCATCATGAACACTTTTTTTAACCAATTGATCAGAACTGGAGATTGACAAACCCCAATTGTTATAGAGAATAGAGATCAACTCTGTTTGATCTATTTGAATATAGTTTGACATTTGATAGCGTAATAATTGTATCAATCGTTAAGTATTAATGAAGGAGAACTTATGTTAAAAGGACTGGAGGTAAAGATAGGGAAAACACCTACACAAGGCAGTAAGGGTGGTAAAGGTACAGATAAGTTGAGTAGGTCTCCTAACCAGATAAGCGAGAGAACCCATCGCCTGCCAGTTTCCCACGATGCCCATGTAGCAAGTGTGCAAGAAGAAAGTAGAAGGAGAATACAAGAATGAAAAAATATTCATCGTACGTCTTACCCGCAGTCATTGTGCTGTTTGCTTTTTCTTTAATATTTCGCTGGGCAAAAGGTCGTCAGTTGGCTGATCAGAGTTTAAGTGAGTATGGAGAAGGTATTAAAATCGAAGACTTAACAGCTGGTGAGTTAAGCGATGCCATTAAAGGGGTGGGTGATTTTGAAACAGTTGAACTGGAACAAAGTCCCGAAGTTGCAGAAACATTAGGTACGGGTATGATTCGCTATGAGATTAAAGATGATAAAGTCAAACTGAGTGTTTTGGCAAATCTAGCCAAACCAGAAGCCAGTTTATATCAAGTCTGGCTGAGAACCCTTGACGATTCAACTCTGCAGAGAATCTTTATTCTTGAGGAAAACAAGGGTGGCTATATGGGCAGTGCCGCAGTCCCCGCCGAGTTTTTACCCTTTGAAGTCATCGTTAGTAGAGAACAACAAACTGATAGCAAGTTAGAAGCCGTTATTTTGAGAGGTACGATTCCTGCCCAGCTAACTGAGTAGTTCTACTTGAAGTAGAACTCGAGTATGGTATGCTAGAGTAACTAATCAAGTAGCAAGACCAAAAAACTGCTACCAAAGTAATATAAAGTACCGGACTTACCGGACGAAAGGAAAGCGTATGAGTGCATACAGCTACACCAACGCCAAGGGGCAGACCTACTATCTGCATATGAAGGATGTGACCCTCAAAAATGGTCGTATCCAGAGAATCTATTTCTTTGCTCGCGATGTACGCGACGGTTCATTATCCTCAGTCCCAGCTGGCTATGAGGTGATGGAAACCAAACGCACTAACATGCCAGTCCTTAAAAAGTCCAGATAAAGTTTTGGTTTAAGAATCAGATCCCCTCCTTTCCCTCGGGAAAGCGAGGGGGTCTTGGGTTTTAATAGCGAATTGACTTTGATAATTTAGTCTTATTGCTCGTGAAGTGATTTTGAGTTACTGCTATGATGTCTTCAACTGGCTAGAAAGTTATGGAGTTACCGTTTTATGCAAATATTTATTGGGGCTGACCATCGAGGATTTGAAACCAAGAATCAGTTAGTAGAGTGGCTTGAGTCCCAAGGTCACCAAGTGATTGACCTGGGCAACACTACTCATGATGCAACTGATGATTATCCTGATTTTGCCATTCCAGTAGCTGAACAAGTAGCTAAAACGAAATCGAGCTTGGGTTTAGTGATTTGTGGCTCAGGTGTGGGAGCTAGTATTGCCGCCAACAAAGTTGTGGGAGCTAGAGCGGGTTTGGCCATTTCTCAAGACAGTGTCCAACACATCAGACAAAACGATCATGTCAATATTCTGGCTTTATCTGCAGATTATTGTAGTTTAGATGAGCTTAAAAACTTAATAACTACTTTTCTAAACACACAAGTTGATTCTGATGAGCGTCACTTGAGAAGAATTAGCAAAATAACAGCCTACGAAATAGCCCGCTCATGAATATTTATCCGGCCATCTTAACTGGCGATCTAGTTAAGGCTCAATCAGAGTTGAATGAGTGCAAAAAAATATGGGAACATTTTGGAACTGACAACTTTAGTCAATTCGTGGTTCAGATGGATGTGATTGATGGTCAATTTGCCGACAACTTAACTTTAACTCCAGTTGATTTAGCCCAACTGGATTTTGGTCAGCTCAAGGCTGATCTGCACTTGATGACTGAAGAGCCATTAAACGATGTATATGAGCTACATGGTGTTAAAGAACAAGTGCCAGTTCGAGCAGTCATAGCTCAGATTGAACGGATGAGTCATCAAGCAGACTTTATCGAAGAAGTCAGAAAAAAAGATTGGTGGCCAGGATTCTCTCTTGATGCTTTTACACCCTTGAGTGAGATTGATGAAACTAGTTGGCCTCAACTCAAATTGGTCCAATTGATGGGTATTGAAGCCGGCTTTCAGAATCAGAAATTTTTGTCTCAAGTCTTGAATAAAATAGAAGAATTAGTGGCTCTGCGACTTGACAAAGGTTTAGAATTTGAAATTGTGGTGGATGGTGGTGTCAAAGAGGAGTGTTTGGTTCAAATTAAAGCTGTGGGAGCAGACAGCGTAGCTGTGGGGAGTGCTATTTGGTCAGCTAAAGATAAAATAGAAGCCTATCAGCAGTTTATAAACTTATTAGATTAGAAAGAAATATATGAGTCAGCCCATGCTCAAACAGATAGTTATTCCTAGACCCAAGGATAGTTGTTCCATGGACCGGGTAGCTATCTTTGGCAGTGCTGATGTTAATCATGACGATCCTTTATTTCAAGAGGTTTATCAGGTAGCCAAGTATTTGGCTCAAAACGGCAAAATTGTGGTTGATGGAGGTGGTCCTGGATTGATGTTAGCCGCTACAGAAGGAGCCAAGTCGGTAGGTGGTAAGGTGGTGACAGTCACATTCCAGCCCCAAAACATGCCTGAGTTTGAGGGACAGGATAAGACCAATATTTCGGATCTCGAAATCAAGACAACTAACTATGTGGAACGAATGTTTGGATTAATGGATGAAGCCGACACCTTTATTTGTTTCAAAGGTGGAACTGGCACGTTGAGTGAGTGGTCAACTGCTTGGCTATTATCACATTTAAATTATGGCAATCATAAACCCATTATTTTGTATGGCCAGTTTTGGCATGAAGTTTTGGCAGTCATCAATAAGAATTTTTTCATAGGAGACAAAGAAAAAGCTGTCTATAAGGTGGTAGTTAATCAGGAAGAACTAATTCAAGCTTTGGGTGAATTTGAGCAAGATCTGGCAGAGCGATGTAGTTTACCGGTACGAGTTTAAGCTAAACTATAGCAAGCGCAAAACAAATTTACCGCTTTTTTACTCAAGTCAAACTTACCAAACTTGTTTTGCGGGCACTATAGTAATAGACTAAGTGCAAGTATGTTTGAAGTTTTAACCATTGGTTCAAGCTTAATTGATGTGTTTATTGACTCAGATGAGTTTGAATTAAAGAAGACAAAAGAGGGAGTAGTCCTTTGTCAGCCCTTTGGTGACAAAATGGAAGTAGATGGTTTTACTTTAGAAACTGGAGGGGGTGGTGGTAACACAGCGGTAGGGTTTGCTCGACTGGGATTTAAAACAGGAGTAGTTTCTGAACTGGGCAAAGATGTATTGGCTGACTTAATCGTTAAAGATTTTCACAAAGAGTTTGTGATGACCAATTGTATTATTAAAGAACGCAAAGAACAAACTGGTGGTTCGGTCATGTTGGTGGGACCAACTGGCGATCGAACGGTGATGGTTCATCGGGGAGCGGCTTCAATGTTAGATCCCCATGATTTACCAGTAGATCAAATCAAACGAACTGGTTGGATTCATTTATCAAGTATTTCTGGTCGGCAAGCCACTTTGGAACAACTCTTTAAAATTCTGTCCCAAGTTGAAGGTGGACGCAAATTGTCCTGGAATCCTGGCAAAAAAGAATTGCTATTGTTAAATCAAAATAGGTTATCAATCGATCAACTGCCAGTGGAAATATTAATTGTCAACAAATTAGAGTGGCAGATGATAGATGCCCTAACATCCACCCTCAGAAGTCATATCCCTTTAATTGTAGTGACTGATGGTCATAAGGGTGGTCATGTATTTATGCGCAGGGGAGGAGAATTTGATTTTGCTTCTTCGGGAACTCAAGCTAAGGAATCCACAGGAGCCGGTGATAGTTTTTCGGTTGGTTTAGTGGCTGGTCACATTTGGGATTTTGAGCCAAAGAAAGCTGTCAAGTTGGGAGTTATGAACGCTGGCTCTGTTGTGAGTCTGGTGGGAGCTAAACAAGGTTTGTTAACTAAGTCTGCCATTCTGTCTCGAGCTGGTATATCATAGTTTGTAGCCTAAAAAATGAGCCCGCCCATGCCAGATCATCATCAAATTCTCGACCAAGAAATAGCCGATCTCAAACAACAAGTCAGCAGTGCTCAAATGCCGGAAGAAATGAGGCTTAAAGTTGAGAAAGACATTGTGGCTTTGGAAAGATCGATCGATTTGGGCAGTTATGATGAGAAGTATGAGAAAGTCAGTCGCTATATCAACTGGGTACTCCAAGTGCCTTGGCAAGCTGAATCAAAAGATGTATTGGATGTGACGAAGGCAGCCGAAGTTTTTAGTAAACATCACTACGGTATGCAGGATGTGAAGGATCGTTTTTTGGAGTACATTTCTGTCTTAAAGTTAAGACAAGATCAGTTTTCAAAAAGTGACTTTAGAGCTCCAGTTTTGTTGCTAGTGGGTTTGGTGGGTACAGGCAAAACCACTTTTGCCTATTCATTAGCCGAAGCTTTAGGCAGAGAAATGGTTAGAATTCCTTTTGGTGGTTTGGGGTCGGCTAAGGAGCTGAGAGGTAACTCACGTTTATACTTGGAAGCAGAACCAGGTCGAGTAATCAAGGGGATTTGTCAGGTCAAAGTTCGAAACCCCGTGATTTTACTTGATGAAATTGATCGGTCTTCCCAGGAAGCCAATCGCGACATCATGGGTGTCTTGGTTGAACTGTTGGATCCAGCTCAAAATCATGCTTTTCACGACTTATACTTGGACTATCCGGTTGATTTATCGCACGCAATTTTTATTGCTACGGCCAACAATACGACTAATTTGGCAACAGCTGTGCTTGATCGGATGGAAAAGATTAGTATGCCGACTTATTCTGATCAAGAGAAAATTGTCATCGCCAAAAAGTATATCTTGCCCAAACTTTTAGAGAAAGCTGGCTTGAGACCAGAACAGTTAGTGATTAAAGATGATGTCTGGCCCAAAGTTGTCAGGCCACTGGGTTTTGATGCCGGTATCCGGACACTCCAAAGAACTTTGGAGGGGGCAGTCCGCAAGTCTGCCAGAATTATTGTGGAAAAAGGCTATGAAGAAGTAGTGGTTACTTTGGAAAACAGGCAAATATTTTTACCGCAGTACTAAAAAAACATTGTTGTCATTCTCTCCCGCCCAGGCGGGGGGAATCCATTTCTTTTTGTCGGTTATAATAGACTTGCAGTCAAAAAGGTACAAATACTGATTTTTTGTCGAAAATTTAATTAAGGTAAAGTAGATGAGTGACCATAAATTAGTTTTAAACAGTCTCAAAAAACTCCAGCTAGAACTTGAAGCTTGTATTGAAGATTTGCCCTTAGCCAAAAGAGCCGAAGACATTGTCCATGGTGAGGGTCAAGTGCCTGCCAAGATTATGATGATTGGGGAGGCCCCTGGCTACAATGAGGTGGTCCAGAGGCGGCCGTTTGTCGGGCGGTCGGGCCAGTTGTTGAGGCAAACAATTAAAGATGTCAATTTACCTATTGATGAGGTTTTTATTTCCAACATTGTCAAGGCCCGACCGCCCGATAACCGCGACCCCAGCCCCGAAGAAATTCTAGCCTACAAACCCTTTCTTGATCGAGAGATTGAGTTGGTCAATCCAATCTTGATGGTGACTCTGGGTCGCTACAGCATGGCCAAGTTTTTACCAGATGTGTTTATTTCTCAGGTTCATGGGCGGTTGCATCGCGTCAAATGGAACGATCGCTGGCTTTATGTTTTACCCATGTATCATCCAGCTGCTGGTTTAAGGTCAACCCAGGTCAAGGAGTCATTTATTAATGATTTCAAAAAGATACAGAAGATTATGGAATGGGTTGAACACAGAAAAGAAATTGATGTGATGAAAGAGGAAGTCGCCGGAGCTTTGTTTTAATTTTGAACGAATATAGGGTAGAATTAGCCAAGAAGTTATTTATTAGACTTATAGCTGGGCGTTTGGGCTACAAGTCTAGTTGAAGTTAAAATATGCTACTTGTTTTTTTATTGTTAATTTTGCCTATCTTGGGTATGACTGTGGGTTTTATTTTTTATCGATTCCAAGGCAAAAAAGATTTATTTAAAATTGATTTAGTTCAGTTTTACTACACTTTCATTTTATCACCCATTGTTTTTGTCTGGATTAAGACCATGATTTTTTTACTTCTCCAAGCCAATGCTCATCAATTAAGCGTTAAAGAGATCTATGCAGTTGATACTGCTTTTAGTGTCATCTTTTTATTGATTTTTGCTTTTGTGGCTATGCACTCTGTAACTAAGACTTTTCACCTCAAGAACAAAGACCCGCTTTATGATATCTTTTTTGATAATGAGTATATTCATCTTTGGTTGTCTCATATCGTGATGGCTGTTGGCAGTCTGTCAATTCTGACTGCTATTTCATTTATTAACCTTTGGTTACCTCTCAACTGGATGGTTGATAATGGTATTTTCATATTTTTTTTGACAGTAGCTTTTTTTGTGGGTTGGGCCATTTATATGGCTTTTGAGTTAGCTGACCCAAAACTACAAAAAAGAGTTAGTTTTATGCGTCTGATGAAGCTGATAATTGGTGTGGTTTTAAGTTTGCATATTATTTTGTTTGCCATCATGACTCCCTCGCTATCTTCCCAGTACGCTCTGTTTTGGTTTATGACCATGGCCTTTTTTGGCGCCTCACTTTTAGGTTTTTCAACTTATAAATCAATCAGATTCAAAAGTTGGATAAATAGCTTGGTGAATAATAAGTTAATTTATAAAAATTTAGGTTGGGGTGAGAATATTGCCCTATTTGATCATCACCAATCATCAGAAGAAAAAAATAAATAATATATTTTATTAGAAGGAGTTTATGTCTAAAGTTAAGTTGTTGGCCATGGGTGGTATGGGTCGGGTGACGCAAAATATGTTTCTCTACGAAGCAGAGGAGGAAATATTGATCGTGGATTGTGGCATTGGTTTTCCAGACCACTACATGCCCGGGGTGGATATTTTAATACCTGATATTAGTTATTTATTAAAGCAGTTGGAAACAGGTAAGCGAATTGTAGGCATGATTTTATCTCATGGTCACGATGATCACATTGCCGCCTTGCCATATTTATTACCCCATCTGCCTGAGTTTCCTATTTTTGCCTCGGCTTTAACCGCGGGGTTTGCTGTCCAGAGAATGAAGGATGGTAAGATCGAAAGACCGATTCAGGTGATTGAACCAGGACATCGTTTTGCTGTGGGCTCAAAGTTTTTGGCTACAAGTTTCAGGGTCACGCACTCTGTACCAGATACTAGACACTTTTTGATTGAAACTCCCGCTGGTTCTATTTATCATGGCACTGATTTTAGAATTGATCCAACTCCAGTTGATGGACAAGTTAGCGATTTGGATGCTATTGGCCACCTTAAATCTCAGGCAGTCAAATTAATGTTGCTTGATTGTCTGCGAGTTGAAATTGAACAGCCAGCCCAATCAGAATCAACTATTAGCCCAGTTATGCAAGACCTAATGGCTCAGACTAGAGGAAAATTTGTGATGACTCTGATGAGTTCTCACATTCACCGGATTCAACAAACTATCGATAGTGCTCAAAAACTGGGCAGAAGAGTAGCATTTGTCGGTCGATCAGTTGAACAAAATGTCAAGGTAGCTAGTGAGTTGAAAAAACTCCATATACCCGTTGGTTTGGAAGTCAACAAGAAAAAAACCGATCAAGTTCCCGATAACCAACTATGTATGATTGTGGCTGGCAGTCAGGGCCAGGAGGGTTCGTCTTTGGTGAGAGCGGTTTTTGGTGACCACCCAATTTTAAGAATAAAGCCTCAAGACACAGTGGCTTTTTCTGCCAATGCCATTCCGGGCAATGAATTGAATTATTATGCCGCCATTGATGAGTTAGCCCGCAATAACATCCGTGTTTTGTATCCTGATATTGAACCGGGTCTACATCATTCTGGACACGCTAGTAGTCTGGAACAACGCGACATGATTGAACTTGTCAGACCAGAGTTAGTTATGCCAATTGGTGGAGCTGATCGACATCGCCGCTTATTTGCCGAAGTAGTGGCCAAGCCATTGGGTTATCACGCTCAACAAATTCTCTTGCCTCAAGAGGGTGAGATTTTAGAACTATCTGATGCAGGTGTCAGAGTAGTAGGTAGAATCAAACTCAAACCCCAGACAGTTGACGGCAAGGGCATTGGCGATGTCGGTCCTGCAGTTTTATCAGATAGATTGAGCATGGGTCAGGCTGGTATGATTGTGTTAGTCATTCCTAAATCCAGTGGTCAAATTCAACCTCGCAAAGTCCAGGTTATCTCCAGAGGCTTTGTGTTTATGAAAGAGGCCGAAGAGGTAATCAGTTTTATCAAACAGTCTGTAGCTGAGACTGTTGATTCAAATCCCAAACTCAAGGATGATGAGCTGAAAAGGAAAATTGAACAGCAGTTAGGTCGCAAGCTTTACAAGATTATCCAGAGGGAACCGATGATCTTGCCAGTTATAATTGAGGTCTAAAACAAACTCCCCCTTGCCACAGGGGGCAAAAGTATGATATATCCTATAATAATATAAGTATCAATTAAGGATTGATTCATGGCTAAAAGACGCCGTAAACGCAAACCAGTCAAACTTAAAATTAGAACCGAAACTTTGCAGTCGGTGGTAGCTATTCTTTTGTCAGCCATTGGCTTATTAATTATTGTGTCCTTTTCTGGTCAAGGAGAATTGTTGATCAAAATCAATAACTTCTTATCAATCAAGTTTGGCGCCTCACTATTACTTTTGCCTTTTGTATTTCTGTCTGCTGGCTTAGTCTTATTTCAAACTAAATGGGCTTGGTCAAAACCTCATGTTCTATTGGGTACCCTGATGATGTTAATTGGCTCAATGGGTTTATTTAAAACTGGTCAAATAGGCACTCAGTTTTTTACCAATATCGGTCAACTGGTTTCTGGATCTGGCTCATATATCATGTTTGGCGCGCTGATGATTAGTGGCGCTTTAGTTATGACTCAATTCTCAATGGTAGAAGTCATTGAGCTTGGTCTAGGACTGGGTAAAAAGAGACCAAAACTTAGTAAAGACAAAGACGCTATAGGTAAACAAACAGAATTAGATGAAGATAAAAAGAGAAGCCTGTTTTCCCTACCTAAATTATCACTAGGTAAATTAGGCGGTATGCGAGTCAATGATCATAAATCTAATTTGGGTGAGACAGGCAATATTCGGACAGCAGTGGCTCCTCAAAAAGAGTTTGCTTCAGCTAAATCTTCTCAATCTGATGATTTACCCAATCTGTTGATGCCAGCTAATACTCAAACGGTCTGGGAGTACCCTCCGCTGTCTTTATTATCGGATAGCGATGGGGGTGAGGCTGATCGAGGTGATGTTAAAAAGAATGCCGATACCATTGAGGCAACTTTGGAGTCGTTTGGCATCAAAGCCAAAGTCAAAGAGGCCAACTTTGGTCCCAGCGTCACCCAATATGCTATAGAAATTGGCAAAGGCACAAAACTATCTAAGGTGACTGGTCTATCCACCGATCTAGCTCTGGCTTTAGCCGCTCCCACTGGTCAAGTTAGAATTGAGGCTCCGATTGCTGGTCGATCTTTAATTGGAGTTGAGGTGCCCAACTACTCAGCTCAATTTGTGACTTTAAGACACATGCTTAAAAGCGATCAAATGAAGAAACATCCTTCTAAATTGGCTGTGGCCTTGGGTATTAATGTTTCCAACAAACCAATTGTGGTTGATATTTCTAATATGCCTCATATCTTAATTGCTGGTGCTACTGGTTCCGGTAAATCAGTAGCCATCAATAGTTTCATTTGTTCTATATTGTTTAGAGCCAGCCCAGACGAAGTTAGGTTTATTTTGGTTGATCCTAAGCGGGTAGAGTTAACTGGTTACAATGATATCCCTCACTTATTGACTCCAGTCATTGTCGAGCCTAAGAAAGTTATTTCGGCTCTCAAGTGGGCAGTTCATGAAATGGAGGAGCGATATAAAAAACTCCAACAAGTTGGAGTTCGCAACATAACCGGATACAACGAATTGGCTGGTTTAATTGCTATGCCTCACATTGTGATTGTGGTTGATGAATTGGCTGATGTGATGTTGTTTGCTCCTTCGGAAGTTGAGGAAAGTATTACTAGAATTGCTCAAATGGCTCGAGCCGTGGGTATTCACTTGATTATCGCTACTCAACGCCCATCTGTGGACGTTCTAACTGGTTTAATTAAAGCTAATATTCCGGCTAGAATTGCTTTCAATGTTTCATCAATGATTGATTCCAGGGTTATTTTGGATACTCCAGGAGCAGAAAAACTATTGGGTCGGGGAGATATGCTTTTTACTCCACCTGATCAAGCCAAACCCAGTCGGATTCAGGGAACTTATGTTTCTGATAAGGAAATTAAAAACATGATTCAGTTCATCAAAGATCAAGGACAAAGACCTAACTATCAAGAGGAGATTACCACCAAATATAAAGCTTTAAGTAAAGGCAATGGCGCAGGTGAGGCTATAGCTAATGGTGAAGAACGGGATGAGCTCTACACCGAAGTGGCCAAGTTTGTGGTGACTCAAGATAAAGCCTCCAGCTCTATGGTTCAGCGCCGATTTAGCGTGGGCTACAATCGAGCCGCTCGGATTCTAGACCAACTTTATGCGGCAGGCATGATTGGTCCAGCCGAAGGTAGTAAAGCCAGATCTATCCACGCCAGTCGGATTATGGAGTATCTGCACACTTTGGAACCTAGAACAGAACAAATTCACTAACTAGACTTTCTGCGAAATAAGGAAAACGGTTACTTCCGTTTTCTTTTATCCATTTTAGTTACTTCTTCTTCCTCAAGTAGGATTGGCTACTATCGTCATCAGAAGTAACCAAAATGTAATAAAATCTTAACATAATTAACTCGCTTCTTATTTCGCAGAAAGTCTTAAGTTTTCACTATCTTGACAAAACTCGAGATACCAGGTTATACTCAACATCTTCCATTTAGACTTGTGACAAGATAAATGAAACGGTTACTTATGCCATCTTTTGTACATTTTAGATTACTTCTTCTTTCTCAAGTAGCTCAGGCTACTATCGTCATCAGAAATAACTAAAATGTTTACAAAATCTAATCCTAATTAACTCATTTCATTATCTCATCACAAGTCTATCTGTTCGGGATGTGCCTCCAAGCGAGGCAGGGCTGTGGTTGTATAGTAGGTTAACTGCAGTAATGAGTCTAGTGAAGGGTATCAAAATGAAAACCGGTATGTCGATCGTATTATCGGTTCGCCAGCTTAAAAAAACTTATCCACCCAAAAAAAGAGGTGGTCGGCCTTTTACTGCAGTCAACAATGTTTCGTTTGATCTCAAGCAAGGAGAAATCTTGGGTCTATTGGGTCCCAATGGCGCTGGCAAGTCTACCACCATCCAGATGTTGATGAGCACATTAACGCCAACTGCGGGGGAAATTACTTACTTTGGTCAATCTCTGGAAAAAAATAGAAGTCAAATTATGGAGCATGTGACTTTTGCCAGCACCTATGTCAAGATGCCTTGGCGATTAACTGTTATCGAAAATTTACAAATTTATAGTTTGCTTTATGGATTAACTTCCAGTTTATTTTTTGCCAGAGCCGAAAAGTTCTTAAAATTTTTTGGAGTTTGGAATCAGCGATCAAAAGCCATGAGTCAGCTTTCGGCAGGTCAAATTACTAGAATTATGTTGGCTAAAGCCTTTATTCCTCATCCCAAAATCGTGCTGTTAGACGAACCAACAGCTTCTCTTGATCCCGATATTGCTCATCTAGTACGCAAGTTTGTCAAACAACAACAATCCAAATATGGGGTGAGTATTCTTTATACTTCTCACAACATGAATGAGGTAGCAGAAGTTTGTGATCGGGTGATATTTTTGCAAAAAGGTAAGATTGTGGCTCATGACACACCAGAAAATTTAGCCAAATCAGTTTCCAGTGCCAGATTAAGACTGTGGGTGAGTGATGGTCTGAAGCGAACCGCTCAGCACATCAAAGATCAAGGTTGGCCAGTTCAAATTGAAAATCGACAAGTAGTAATTGAATTGGATGAGGTCGAAATTGCTGGGTTCTTGGCAGTGCTGGCTAGTGATGGTATTGAGTACACTCAAATTAGTATCGATAAACCAACTTTAGAAGATTACTTCCTCAATTTAAGTTCAGATCATCAGCAGAGAAGGGGTAAATAAAATGAAATGGCACAGAATTAAAGCCATGTTTTTAAGACATCTCTATCCACTCAAAAGAGATTTTGATCTGATGAGTGATATGGCTTATTGGCCTTTGGTGGATACCATTCTTTGGGGCGTGACTGGCCAGTGGTTGAGTGATACTAGTGGGGTGGCCAGTATTGTGGCCACTATTTTAATCGGTATGATTTTATGGAACATCATTTGGCGAGCTCAATCAGAAGTCGGTCGCAACTTAATGGATGAAGTCTGGAATCAAAACTTAGTTAATCTTTTTTCAACACCACTGACGACAGTTGAGTGGTTAGTGTCGGTGGTGGGTTTATCACTCATCAAGACTGTGATTACTTTGTCCATCATCACGCCAGTCATGTATTTCTTATATGACGTTAATGTTTTAACTTTGGGTTTATGGATACCCGTTTTCTTTGGTCTGTGTGTGATGAGTGGCTGGTGGATTGGTTTGATTGCCGCTGGTATTGTGCTAAGAGGTGGGCCCAGGGCTCAAACCATCATTTGGACTTTGCCAGGCGCCATTTTGCCTTTCAGTGCTATTTACTTTTCGGTTGATAAACTGCCTCAGGCTATGCAAACTATCTCTTGGTTATTGCCTACCACTTATGTGATGGAGTCCATGCGCAGTTGGTTGTTGAGTGGCACACTATCCACGCAATTCTTGTGGATTAGTTTGCTGATCAACATTTTGTATTTAGTGTTAGCTGGTTGGTTTTTTGTGCGAAGCCTTGCCTACAGCAAAAAGATTGGGCTGGATAGGTTTACTTAAACTATCTTTCGTCATATAGATATTTGTTAATCTTTGCTATAATTAATCATCTATTTATTAGTAAGAAAGGTTGATATGTTCAAACAATTAACTGATTTTGGATTTCAAAGAAACAAAAAACAGGCTTTGGGTTTTTATTTAGCATACCTATTATTGATAATGTTAGTAGGTGGTGTAGTAGCTGGAGTTCTTTTTCCTTCTGATGTATCTACTGTTGAAGATGGGTTTGCTGTGGGGGCTACCATTGGTGCAAAAGTTGGTCCGATTCTTGTGTTAGCAATAGCAGTACTAGTGTTAAAAGGCAAAAACTTTTTTAGCAAATTTAACTATATTATTCTGTCAATTCTAGCAGGCCTTTTATCACTATTTGGTGGAGGCTTATTAGGCCTAATCCCTATTGCTTATATGACAACTAAGCCAAAGCTACAGAAACGGAATTAAACAGTTTCAAACTCAACTGCCAGCTATGGTTCGTCAAATTGACGAAGAAGGAGGTCACTACATAGTGACTCGCAGAAATAAACCGGCTTTTGTGGCTATTCCTTTTGCAGATTATCAGGAAATTGAAGATATTTTGTTAGATAAAAGTGTTTACTTGAGTGACATACTGACTCAAAATAATTATTGTTACTCACATGCTGGTGTGTGTAGTAAGTATTGAGTTTAATGTATCAACGCTGTATAATTTTGTAGTAATAATAAGCTGTAGAGAGAGGACAAAATTATGAGCAATGAACAACGAAAAGTCGGTGATTCAAAAGTCGGTAATGTTGAATTTGACCGGAAAAAAATATTATTTAGTGCGCAAGATGCTGCTTCGGCAATTGGTGGCAGAGGAGACATTTTGTATGGATTTACCATTTTGGAAAAAGATAGAGGCTTAATTAGATCTGAAGAGGTTGTGTCGCTACAGGAATCTCTGCAAACGCTTAATCAATATTTAGAACGAATTAAAAATGCTTTTGATCTGGGGTTTACAGGTGAACAAATCGATTCAAAAGCTAAAGAATTACGACAATTGCGTAAAGATGCAGTGGTCAGCTTTGAAGGTGAGTCATAGTAGAAAAACGAAAATAATTGTTGGTTGTGAGGTAAGTCATTTTTGTTGAACAGTATTTGACCACAGCCTTTTATTGGCAAAAGCGTGACCAGATCCAATCTTGAGATATTTTTCAAATCTTCTAGCTAATTCTTCGTCAGTGAAAGCAATGAATGTCTCGATTTTCCATGGTTTAAATTGAGATGTGTAAGGTGATTGCCCCGCGTTGTGGTACGCCAACCTTTTGAAAATGTTTCTAGAGAACCCAACGTATTTTTTGTTTGAATATTTTTGACTTCTAATCAGGTAAACGTAGAACATGAAGATAGTTTACTTCACTAAAGTTACGTAAACCTTTACTTCGTCCCAGAGAAATATTGGAGTGAAATTTGTTGTGGTTCCTTTGATCGGAACCTTACGAAGTCCTAATGAAATCAGAAACTCACGAGGTTTCGAAGCCATCGGAACCTTACGAAGTCCTAATGAAATCAGAAATTCACGAGGTTTCGAAGCCATCGAAACCTTACGAAGTCCAAACAAAATCAAAAATTCACGAGGTTTCGAAGCAATCGGAACCTTACGAAGTCCAAACAAAGTTTGGACGAAGTAAGGTGGAGATGAGGGGGAGCGACCCCCTGTCCGCAAGTGAAAGCTAACATCTTCTACAGGTGTAGCACGTTTGAGTATTGACCGATGGTTAACGGGCAAACCGTTTCAGTCAAATCCCTGTCTAAGGTCTTAGATCGTCACCGACAAGAGAGTGAGCGACTGTCACACCAACTGGGTTGCCACCCACTACCGAGCGCTAGTGAAACTCAAATAGTGAATGCCGAACTTAAGCTACTAAATAATTAGGAGCCAAAGCCGGAGTTGCTTGGTAGCCACTTGTGTTCAAGAGTAAACTCTCGGCACTGGCGATTACGTCTGCAACTGTTCTGCTTGTTTTATTTGCAGTTATATTTTGACCCTTTTTTACGTCTATGATCAAAGACGACCTGCAGATGTTAACGAGCACACAGCGTCAAATCAATACATCCCCTGTGTTTTAACTTGTTTTTTGGCAAGTTGAGAAAAGATTATAGGATAAAAAATTACTTTTATCAAGGTCCAAGTTACCTCTAGTAGCCATGAGCTAAAGTGGCTACATGAACTA
>Ga0180007_10002590_pt1 | contig 21309 bp, 19 predicted proteins | sample MM_PC_MetaG_FD_121122 | JGI IMG/M metagenome (GOLD analysis project Ga0180007, IMG submission 121122) | Groundwater microbial communities from the Aspo Hard Rock Laboratory (HRL) deep subsurface site, Sweden - MM_PC_MetaG | ecosystem: Environmental > Aquatic > Deep subsurface > Groundwater... | reverse complement strand
CTTGTAGTTCAATGGATAGTCGCCTCATCGGCGACCCGCCGAAGAGGCGGGAACAAGACTTCTTTGAATTCATAATTTAAAGTATCTTCTTACTAAAATTTGCCCTTGTAGTTCAATGGATAGAACAAGACACTCCTAACGTCTAGATCTAGGTTCGATTCCTGGCAAGGGCACAAAAGGAGAAATCAGTAGCGATCTAGCTACTGATTTTTCTTTTCTTTTGTAGGTCTTGCCAGGAATCGAAAGACGGAGGCGCGAAGCCAATTTGTGAGCTTGCGAACAAATTGAAGCCGAGTTCGGGTCGAAGGTTCTTATTAAAATTTGAGCTTACGAAAAATTTTAATTAGAAACCTGTGACCGATTCCTGGCAAGGGCACTGTAAACAATTATTAAATCAAGATATACACAAATTTTATACTATCAAATGTTCTAATATGCTAAAATTTAAGTATGGATTTAGAAGACAAAAAAATAATAAGAGAAAATCTTGAGATAGCTAAAGAAAATCAACAGATGATTAAAAAGATGCGTCGTAGCATGTTTTTAAGCAGTCTAACTCGAGTAATTTATTGGGTTATTATTATAGGGGCCTCTTTTGGAGCTTATTATTTTTTCCAACCTTATTTAGATATGGCAAAAGATACTTATGGACAAATTCAAAGTGGAGCCGAAGTGGTTACTGGTGGAGTGACAACTACTACTCAAAACACCACTCAAGCCGTTACATCTTTTTTAGATTTTTTTAAAGATTTAGCTGATTTTTAAGAATTAATTCTATTTCCGTCTCTGCGACTCAGCACTTTGAATTTTATTACTTACCTTCTTATTATAAATAAATGTTTATTTACATAAACTTTGTTTACATTGTTTTAACAAAGTGATGGGGAAGCAGTCCAGAGAATTTAAAAAACAGCTAAAAAGCTGTTTTTTATTTTGTGCTGAGGGGCGGGCTCGGTCACGAATCACTAAGTCTTTTATTTCGCCCTGCCTACCCCTGCGCGCCGGCAGGCGTGGACAGGCGTGGGCAGGCAGGTTCGCTCATAAAAAACAAAGTGTTCTCAACCCCGTCTCGGCTTTTTCTTTTGCTTCGCTCCAGAAAATAGACCTGTGACTTTCGAGCCCGCACGAAAGCAAAGAAGTTTGCTTTCTCCTTCATCCCAAAATAAAAAAACAGCTAAAAAGCTGTTTTTTATTTTGTGCTGAGGGGCGGGCTCGAACCGCCGACCCTTCGCTCTTCAGGCGAATGCTCTACCAACTGAGCTACCTCAGCATATTTTATTTTTCTACCTACTGAGCCTGTCTGCCGGTGAGACAGGCAACCTCAGCATATTGATATTTATATATCATACCTTATTTATAGATTTTTTCAATAATATTTACAAAAATTACATTTGCAAAAAATTTGAAAAAGTTATATTCTAAAAACTAGAAAATAACTTGTAAATTTACATAGACCAAATAATCAGATTCTTAGAATTTGAGAGGAGGTTGTTATGTCTAAAAATAATAGGAATGGATTCTATGGATTATGTCCAGCCTGTATGTCTCGTGGCATTTTTACTATCAATAAATTAGTTAAGCAACCTATTTTTCCTCCAAAATTTTACGGAAAAAATAAACCTTTTTTGTTTGTTTGCACAAGGTGTGCTAAAGAATTAAATTTAATTTTAAACGAAAAGAAAAATAATGTTAAACATACTTATGATTTAACTAAAAAATTTGTTCGGGGAGGACTTTTTAATATTCCTTGGCTAAAGGGTAAAAATAGCAAGGGGAGAATAGGAAATATTTGTTCTCGATGTTTTAACGCAGGAATAATTCAAAAACACCATGTTCTTCCAATGGAACATTTTGGAAACAATCAGTTTGTTTTATATATAGACAAAGATTGTCACGAATTAATTACTAGGGTAATAAATTCAATAGGAAAAATATCAGAAGAACAATATTTTGAACTGCATAGAATATTTTTAATTGAAAAATCAGAAAAAGTTCTTTTTGAAACTGCTTCTAGAATGGAAAGAGAGAATTCTATTGCTGCTTAAATTAACTCTTCAACAACCTTTTTAACCAAAGCGCCGTCGACGTCTTCGCCGGTGCTTTTTATTTGTCCTAGTATTGCCCCGATTAAAATTCCCGCTCCTGCCTTGCCGGCAGGCAGGTTAGTTGCATCTTCTATACCTAATTCTGCTTTTTTAGCAATAGCTATTTCTCTTATTTTTTCTTCACTCATCATTTCAGGTAGGTATTTTTCTAGAATTTCTAGTTCTGCTTTTTCACTCGCCACTAAATCTTCTCGACCACCTTTTCCATATTGTTCAATAGAATCCTTTCTTTGCTTAACAGCCTTTTTAATTACATTTAAAGCGTCTTTATCTTCAATAGGTTCTTGAGGTTTCTTACCTAAAGATATTAATTCATTAGTAAAACCAGCGATAAGACTTTTTAAAACCATTAATCTAACCTCTTCACGATTTTTCATGGCTTCTTTTAACTCCTCTCTTATTTTTTCTTGTATTTTCATTTTTATTTAATAATTAATTTTAATAATATCAATTATGTTATTATGCATAATAACATAATACTTTTATTCTTATAATTTATTCTTTTAAATTTAAAATTTTTTCAAAAGAAAGTAAAAAGTGTATACCTTTTTTTGTAATTATATGCTCCACAGCAAGTCCATTATATCTTTTATATATAAGACCAACTTTTTCTAATCTTTGAATATGAACAGCTCCTGTTGAGTAATTTATTTTTAAAATATTTAGAATTTCTTCGACATTTAATTTAGGTTTTTGATTAATAAGAATTAAAATTCTTATTCTTGTTTTGTTGGCAGTAGCTTTTGAAAATAACTCCAATAATTTTATTTGTTTCCCTGTGAAATTCATATTTTATTGTAAATTAATTTGTAATAAAAATATTAACAATTATGTTATTATGCATAATAACATAATAGTTAATATTATAAAAACTTTTAAACAACTTCCACAGAAACATTTTGAGATATATGTTAAAATTATATTAATTTAACAAATCAACTATTATTTGAAGTATGATAAATTCACAACAAATTTGGTATGGTCTTAATCAAAAGGATTTAGAAGAAAAACTAGATTCTGATATGGATAATGGATTATCAAATGAGCAGGTTTTTGAAAACCGCAGGAAATACGGTAAGAATGTTTTGTCCAAAAAAACTGAAATAGGTATTTTAAGAAAAATATTTAACAGTTTAAAAAGTCCTCTTAATCTTATTTTAATAATTGCGGGGGCCACAGCTTTCTTTTTAGGTTCTACTGTGGATGCCTCTGTTGTATTTTTTGCTGTAATTATAAATGTGGTTGTAGGAATAATACAGGAAGACAAGGCGGATAAAGCTTTTGAAAAATTAAATGTAGCTCAACATAAAAGTGCTACTGTAATCAGAGAAGGAAAACAAAAAGTTATTTCTGCCAAAGATTTAGTTCTTGGAGATTTAGTTATTCTCAGGGCTGGAATGTATATTCCCGCTGATATCCGTTTAATAGAAGATAAAGATCTCTTAGCTAACGAATCAGTTTTGACTGGAGAATGGATGGGTGTTATCAAAAAATCAGATATTTTAGAAGACAAGGATTTACCTTTAACTAGTCAAACTAATATGTTGTGGATGGGAACTGTAGTTTCTGCTGGTTACGGAAAAGGTTTGGTTGTTAAAATTGGTAAAGATACTGAATTGGGGAAAATTTCAAAATCACTTTCTGATTATGAAAGGATTACGCCGATGAAAAGAAAAATGGATAGACTGGTTCGCTTTTTGATGATAACTGTTTTGTCTGCTACGGCTGTGATTTTTATCCTAGGGGTTGCTAAAGGGGAGTCTTATGTTGATATGCTTCTTATTGCTATCGCTGTTGCAATTGCAGTTATACCTGAAGGTTTACCTATTGCTACCACTTCTGTTTTAGCAGTAGGAATGAAAGAAATATTAAAAAAAGGAGGTTTGGTGAAAAATCTTTTAGCTTCAGAGACACTAGGAAATGTTTCTGTTATTTTAACTGATAAGACTGGAACTATTACAGAAGCCAAGATGAAATTAGCTGAGGTTATAACCTTAACAAACTCTAAAGAAGATAATCACGAAGCCTTAAAAAAAGGGGTATTGAGTTCAGATGCTTTTGTTGAAGTAGGAAGAAAATCAGAAGTCATTGTACAAGGACGCCCCTTAGAGAAAGCCATAGTTTCAGCAGGTTTAGAAGCAGGAATTTCTCAAAGTGAACTAGAAACAGAAAATAAAAGACTAGATTTATTATTATTTTCTTCAAAAAATGGATATGCAATTTCCTTAAATAAACTTGAGGGAGATAAACGCAGGGAATACATTGGGGGACGTCCAGAAAGGATTTTAGAAAAGTCTAAATATATTTTTGAAAATGGAAATAAAAGAGAAATCACTGAAAAAGATAAAAAGTATTTTTTACAAATTTTAACTGAAAAAACTGATTTAGGTATGAGATTAACAGCTCAAGCTTATAGAGATGTCAAAAAAGATAAAATACTTGATGAATCTCTAGAAAATTTAGTCTTTGTGGCTTTATTTGCTTTTGATGATCCTGTTAGAAAAGGGGTAAAGGAATCTATTGAAACTACTAAAAAGTTAGGAGTGAGAACTATTATGTTAACAGGGGATTATGCAGGAACTGCTAGAAATATTGCTGAGGAAGTTGGTATTATAGAAAAGGGAGGAAGGGTATTAAGAGGAGAGGATATTGATAAAATGAATGATGAAGAATTAGAAGAAGTATTAAAAGAAGTAAATGCTTTTGCTCGAATGGATCCTAGTCAAAAATTGCGAATTTCTAAGAAATTAAAAGCTATGGGAGAAATCATTGCTATGACTGGGGACGGAATAAATGATGCTCCTGCTCTAAGAAATGCTGATGTGGGTATGGCCGTGGAATCAGGCACAGAAGTAGCTAAGGAATCGGCTGATTTGATTCTCTTAGATAATTCTTTTTCGGTTATAGTCTTTGCAGTAGAGGAAGGTAGAAGAATTATTGATAATTTGAAAAAAATTACTGCTTATCTTTTATCCACTTCTTTTTCAGAAGTTTTCATTGTAGCCGGTTCTTTGTTTTTTGGTTTACCTTTACCTATTTTAGCTTCTCAAATTTTGTGGATAAATATTATTGAAGAAGGTTTTATGAATTTTGCCTTTGTCTTTGAACCAAAAGAGGTTTATTTAAAAAGTAAAAAAGACAGAACTCATAATGTTGAAATCTTAACCCCTCGTTTGAGAAATATGATAACAATGATTGCAGTGATTACAGGTTCATTTTTGATAGTTTTCTATTATATTTTGATAAAATTAGAATTACCTATGGATGAAATTCGCACTATTATGTTTGTAGCTCTTTCTATTGATTCTTTGTTTTTTGCCCTTTCTCTTAAATCATTACATAAGCCTATTTGGAAGATAAATATTTTTTCAAATAAATATTTGATAATTTCTTGGGTTTTGAGCTTGTCTCTTATTTTAGCAGGTATCTATGTGCCTTTCTTGCAATTTATTTTGCATACAGTCCCATTAAATATTTTTGACTTTTGGATTATGATTTTACTCGGAATTTTCAACCTAGCATTAATTGAAGGAGCTAAATATATATTTTTTGAGAAAGGAAATAACTCATAAAAATTTAAAAGAGCATTTAACCTATTGGTTAAATGCTCTTTTGCAAATATATTTTTTTCAACATCAGCTCAGCTCCGCAATTTAGTCTTTATCTTCAGGTTTCCAACCGTCCATTTCTTGGATCCTTTCGGTTTGTGCCTTTAAGGATTTCAAAGCTTCTTCCATCGTAGTCATCAATTCTGTGAATGTCGTTTTTTGGCTATGAAGAGATTCAGCTGTTTCGTTCTCAATAAATTTGATTTCAGTACCAAGACTTTTACAGATACGAATGACAGCTCTCATGGTTTGTTCTGTCGATGAAAGTTGTCTTTTCTGACCGCCTCTTCTAGAACGTCTTTTAATTCCGTGTTTTTCAGCAGCGGCTGTGAAAATTCTATTTAGAAAATTTGGATGAAGCTTAATTGTTTCAGCCTTTTTTCCTAATTCCTCGGCTTTATCTTTACGGACTTCTAACCACAGATCATACATCATATCTTGATGATTTTCTTTAAAAGCAGCAATCATTAGAGCGATTCCATTATCAAGTTCCTCTGTTATAACCTTTTTTCTTAGAGATTCTTTTAGACGTAAAAGTTTAAGAGTATTGCTTACAAACCCTTGGCTAAAACCAGAAACTTCTGCTACTTCGGATTGGTTTAAATTATAATCTTTCATTAATTGTTCAAAACCAATTGCAATTTCCATTAAGGACATATCTGTCCTTTGTGTATTTGCTATAAAGCTTCTTTTATATACTTCTTTGTCTTCCATTTGGGGTTTGATAAGGCAAGAAATTTTAGTAAAGTTGTTTATCTTTGCTCCTCTAAAACGACATTCTCCATCAATAATCAGAACAAAACCATCACGTACGGTTACATTAATAGGAATTTCAACATCCCCTGCATCCTTCATAGAATTTGCTTTCTTTTGCAGTTCACTTAACTTGAATTCTTTTCGGGGTTGCTCAGAGTTCCTTTTAATTAACCGAATTGGTATTTCAACAACCATCCCTGGTTTGAGAGAATCTAAAAATTTCTGATCTTCTCTTCTCTGTTTTTCTGTATTTATTGCCACGACATTCATTTTTATCTCCTTTAAATTCGTTAAAAATATATTTATCAAAATTACTTCCAAAAGTAATTATTACTCACTTTCTACCTTAGATAATAGTTTAAATATTTTTATTGTCAATTAATTTTTATGGTATAATGGTTTTATGAATACAACACTTATATATGTTTTTATTATTGTCTTTTTAGTTTTAGTAAACGGAGTTTTCCTGTGGTTTATTTATAATCTTGTAAAAAAAGGACAGGAAGATAAAAATGAAGGGCAAAACGAAAATGCTTTTTCGCTTTTACAAAACCAAATGAACGAATTGAATAAAACTCTTGATTCAAAGATAGGGGAGTCTTCAAAATTGATGAGCGAATCAGTTAAAACTCAGTTTGGGGAATCTCAAAGATTGATGAATGACATAGCAAATAATTCACAAAAAATTATCAAAGATGTAACCGAGAAAATGACAGAAATTAAAGAAACCAATAAACAAGTTTTTGGAATGACTGAACAGCTTCAGAATTTGGAAAAAGTTTTAAAAAATCAAAAACAAAGAGGAAGTTTAGGGGAAGCTGGTTTAGATTTAATTTTAAGTAATATTCTTCCTCCTACTGCTTATCAAATGCAATATTCTTTTGCAGATGGAGATATCGTAGACGCCGTAATACACACAAAGGACGGCATTATTCCTGTAGATGCAAAATTTTCTTTAGATAATTATAATCGAGTAGTTAATGAGGATGATGAAAATAGAAAATTAATTTTAGAAAAAGAATTTACCAATGATTTAAAAAAGAGGATTGATGAGACTTCAAAATATATAAAAATAAAAGAAGGAACTTTGCCTTTTGCTATTATGTATATTCCAGCCGAAGCTATTTACTATGACTTATTAGTGAATGAGGTAGGTTCTATAAAAATAAATACAAAGTCTCTTATTGAATACGCCTATAGAGATAGAAAAGTAATTATCGTTTCCCCTACAACTTTTGTGGCTTATTTAAATACAATTTTGCAAGGGTTCAAGGCTTTTAAAGTTGAAGAATCAGCTAAAGAAATAATTAAAAATGTAGAAAAATTACAGGCTCATATTAAAGCTTACGATTCTTACCATACAAAATTAGGAGCTTCCTTGGCGACTACAGTAAATCACTTTAATACTTCTCGTAAAGAATTAGGAAAGATAGATAAAGATGTTTATAGAATTACAGGGGATTCTGCTGAAATTGAGCCTTTATTGATAGAAAAGCCTGATAAGGAAGAGTAAAACGCGGACTAAATGCGGATTAAACGCAAAATTAATACAGAAAAGATTTAAATAAAAACCACCCCTTGTCATTGTAAGTAATACAACGACAAGGGGTTTTTGGTTTAGGCAGCTACGGGAACTTTCACTTTTTCATTTTCTTTGGCTGGTTTCCCACAGCCCAGAAGATAGGAAAAAGAAGAGTAGTTTTCCCAAAGGATTGATTTTCCTTCTCTGGCCTCTTCAATCAAGTTTGAAATAACAAACTCAACTGTTTCCAGAGAGATTTTGGAAAAGTTTGCTTCTGTGATTCTTACCAGATCGGCAGTTCCACCAAATTGAACTAATACTAATTCAGAAGCTCTTTTGTTGGAATAGACTCCCAACAAAAACGGTAATTTCGTCAATCCGATCTTGACGAAATCTGTCTTTGCTTTTTTCCAGAAGTCTTTCTCTTCCTTTACTGTCATTTTTGTGAATTTCATCTTTCACCTCCTAGTTTAAGTTACAATTTTTTACTGTTAAAATTATACAATAGCAATTATAAATATGCAAGTTTTTTAAATTTGACTAAATCTACCATAAGAATATAATTAAACAAAGGTTTTATTATTAATAATAAATAGAATATAAAGTATGGAAAGTGAAAAAAATATAAAAATTGAAAAATAATTTTTATCTTTATGGACTTTCGACTTTATAGACTTTTGACTAATATACATATGGATAAAAAAATAAAAGAAAATAAAATAATTCCTTTAGCTGATAGAGTTTTAATTCGTCCTCTTACAGAAAAGGAAATGGAGAAAAAAAGTAATTTTGGTATTATAATCCCAGATACTATTGATAAAGAAAAAACTCGTGATCAAGGAGTAGTCGTAGCCGTAGGAGAAGGTAAATATAGTGATGGAAAATTAATCAAAATGAATGTAAAAATAGGAGACAAGGTTCTATTTTCAAAATATGCCTATGATGAAGTAAAAATAAACGAAGAAGATTTTTTTATATTAAAAGAAGAAAACATCTTAGCGATTATAAATTAGAAAGTTGAAATTTGAGGTCCGATCTCTGAATTAAAATAATAATGATCTTTAGTAATTTGCTTGGTTTTACCAGTGCTGAGATCGTACCTCTAAATTATTTTAATGAAGCAACCCAGAAAAAATTATAAGCTAAAAAATAACTAAACTATAACTATATGAGTAAAATAATTAAATTTAATTCAGAAGCTCGTGAGGCTTTAAAAGCGGGAATTGACAAAGTAGCTGATGCCGTAAAAACTACTATTGGACCAAGAGGTAAAAATGTTGTTTTAGAAAGAAGTTATGGCGCTCCTACAATTACTAATGACGGAGTAACCATTGCTAAAGACATTGTTTTAAAAGACAAGTTCGAAAACATGGGGGCTGATATTCTTAAAGAAGTAGCTTCAAAGACTAACGATTTGGCAGGTGACGGAACAACTACTTCTATGGTTATTGCTCAAGCCATAATTGAAGAAGGAATGAAAAAAACAACCATGGGTGTAAATGCTATGGGTATTAAAGCTGGAATTGAAAAAGCAACAGAGGAAGTTGTTAAGGAATTAAAGTTAATGGCAAAGCCTATAAATAATAAAAAAGAAATTCAACAAGTAGCAACTATTTCGGCTGAGTCAGAAGAAATTGGAAAAATTATTGCAGATACTATTGAGAAAGTAGGAAAAGACGGAGTGGTAACAGTAGAAGAATCTCAATCATTTGGAGTTGAATCAGAAGTGGTTAAAGGGATGGAATTCAATAATGGATACATTTCTCCATATATGATTACTAACACAGAAAGAATGGAATCAGAATTTAATGATACTCCTATTTTGCTAGTAGACAAAAAGATTTCAACTATTAAAGAAATTTTACCAGTTTTAGAAAAATTAGCAGAGACAGGAAAAAAAGATTTAGTGATTATTGCAGAGGATGTGGACGGAGAAGCTTTAGCTACTTTTGTAGTGAATAAAATAAGAGGTGCATTTAATATTTTAGCTATTAAAGCCCCAGGCTTCGGAAATAATAAGAGTGAAATAATGGAGGACATCGCTGTTATGGTTGGTGCCAAAGTTGTTTCAGAAAAGACTGGAATGAAATTAGAGAATACAGAATTAGATGTTTTAGGTAAAGCTAATAAAGTATTATCTACCAAAGACCGAACAATTATTGTTGATGGAAAAGGTAAAAAGTCTCAAATAGAAAACAGGGTAGCTTCTTTGAAAGGACAATTTAATTCAACTAAATCAAAATTTGATAAAGAAAAATTACAAGAAAGAATTGCAAAATTAACTGGAGGAATTGCTGTTATCAAAGTAGGTGCATCAACCGAAACAGAAATGAAGTATCTAAAATTAAAAATAGAAGATGCCGTTAATGCTACAAAAGCTGCTATTGAAGAAGGGATTATAATCGGTGGGGGATCAGCTTTGGTAAAGATTGCTCAAAAACTAGAAGGAAAAGTAATCAAATCAACTTTGAAGAACTTTGAATCAGAATTTAAAGTAGGTTTTGATATTTTAATCAAAGCATTAGAGGCTCCTTTGCGACAAATCGCCATTAATTCAGGAAAAGATGATGGATCAGTAATTGTGGATAAAGTTAAAAATATAAAAGGGAATGGTGGTTATGATGCATCTAGTGATATGATAATTGATGATATGTTTAAGGCTGGAATTTTGGACCCTGTAAAAGTAGCACGAAGTGGAATCCAGAATGCAGCTTCCTCAGCTGGAATTCTTTTAACTACAGAAGTGGCTATTGCCGATGAACCAAAAGACGAATCAGAATTACAGCATGGACACGGAGGAGGAATGAATTAAATGAGTCAAAAGTCCATAAAGTCTGTAAAGTCAAAAGTCACGAATTTTTACTTTGTAAAAATTTGTCTTTACGAGAAGATAAAATTTAATATTTAAAAAAAAGCTCAATAGAGCCAAAATAAATAGCCCATCCTGTTGGGCTATTTATTTCTTGCCTTTAAATAATTTTCGGCTATACTCAAAATAGCTGTTTAAATTTTATTTTAAAAAAAGGAGAGAATCATGAAAAGTCTAATGTGGGAGATTTTAACTGAAGGTAAAGTAGATCTTTTTAAAGATGACTTTTACATTGGCCATGTTCTTCTTGGTGAAATGTTGTTGAAGGACATCTTGGCTTTAGACAAAGAATTAAAGGTGGACGCCAGGTGCCATTTAATTGGCTGGCTAAATGAGATGTATTTTCGTGCCCAGCAGGTTTGTGCCAAAGAAGCTCTTGTTGGGAAGTGGATTTCACTTGATAAAGCTTTTAAAAAGGAAGAATTAGGTTTTTCACATTCTAACTCGATGCGATTTTTCCCCGTTGCAACCCTCAAGGTTATTCATTCTGATAACCCAGAAGGTTTTTTGTTAAAAATTATCGATATGGATGGTAAATTTTTATCCATCGATACAAACACAACAATAAAAATCGCTCCATAAGGTTAAGGTCAAACAGGTTGGTGTATCTATAAGCACCAATCTGTTTTTTATTTTGTTTTACACAGTTTTTAATATATAAAAATCAGATAATAATGTATAATTGGTAAATGTCGGGTAAAGAAAACTACAATGTAGTCACCGAGGTTTTTTCAGGACCTCTGGATTTACTTTTGCACTTGATTGAAAGCAAAAAAATGCACATTAGTGATATTTCATTGTCTAAAATAGCCGATGATTATATAAACTATTTGGACAAATTAGAGAAATTTTCTTTAAAATCTTCGGCCGATTTTATTTTAACAGCTTCAGTTTTAATGTTGATAAAATCAAAATCATTACTTCCAGAGTTAGATTTAACCTCTGAAGAAGAACAATCCATAGAGGAGTTAGAAGACCGATTAAAAGAGTATCAAAAAATAAAGAAATTAAGTGGAAATATTGAAAATATTTTTGGCAAAAGAATTGTTTTTTCTCGTCAGATAAATAGAAGAAAAGAAATTATATTTTCTCCTGACGAAAATATAAAAAAAGAGAATTTGCTGTTTTTAATAAAAGATGTTATAAAACAAGTTCCTAAAAAAATTATATCTCCTAAAGCTGTTGTTGATAAGATAATTTCTTTAGAAGAAGTAATAGAAAACTTAAGTCAAAGGATACAGACTTCTTTGAAAATGAGTTTCAAAGAATACTCTGGATTAAATTCAAACACAAGTTTTTCTAGAGAAAAAAAAGTAAATATTGTTGTTAGTTTTCTCGCTATGCTTGAATTAGTTAAACAAGGAGTAATTAATGTTAAACAGGATAGTCAATTTGGGGATATTGATATGGATACTCAAAAATTAAATACACCGAATTATATATAAACAAGTCAAAAGTCCATAAAGTCAAGAAAGTCCATAAAGTCAAAAAATTTGCAAATGAATTTTTCACTTTCGATTTTCGACTTCTGCTGACAAGCAGATCTGACTTTTGAATTTAAGGACTTTACAGACTTTCAACTAATCGTAATGTTAACACTTGAAGCAAAAATAGAAGCAATTTTATTCTATACAGGGGAACCTGTCTTAAAAACAAAATTGTCTAAAATACTTGAAAAAGATTTGGATGAAATTGAAGAATCTTTAAATAGACTAAGAATCCTGTTAGAAGAAAGAGGGGTTGTTTTAATTATGAACGATGATTCAGCTTCCTTAGGGACCTCGCCAGAAGTTTCTGATATAATAGAATCAATTAGTAAAGAAGAAATAAACAAAGATTTAGGAAAGGCTTCTCTTGAAACATTATCTATAGTACTATATAAGGGGCCTATTACTAGGGCAAAAATTGATTATATAAGAGGTGTTAACTCTAATTTTATTTTAAGAAATTTACATATTCGAGGTTTGATAGAAAAAGTTGAAAACCCTAATGATTCAAGAAGTTATCTTTATAAAGCTTCAATAGACTTACTATCATTTTTAGGACTATCTAGAATTGAAGACTTGCCTGAATATGGTGAAGTTAAAAAAGAAATAGAAATTATTAATAACAAAGAGGAAGATGTTTTTCCTGAAAATAATTAATAAATAGCAAGTAGATAGTAGATAATAGTGGGTGGTAAAGTTTTTGCTCTGCAAAAAATTATAAAAATCACATTCTACCTTTCACCTTCTATATACTAAATAACTAAATAATCATGGATGAAGAAAAAGAATTTAAATTTACAAAAAAACAATTAATTTTAGCTTTAGGGGTAGCTTTGGTTGCTGGTTGTTTTTTCCTGGCTGTCCAAGCTGTTTTGTATTTTAACTTGCAATATGAAAAATCTCTTATAGAGAAAAGGGATTTAACTGAAATGAGAGGAGCTATCAAGGAGGATGTTTTTAAAAATTTATCTTTGTCAGCTAGAGCTTACTTAGTTTGGGATACAAAAAGCCAAAAGATAATTACCTCAAAAAATGAAGAAATGCAATTACCTTTAGCTTCCTTAACTAAATTAATGACTGCATATATTGTTTTTAATGACATAAAAAACAATTCAACCTTAACCATTCAAAATAATAATTTAGAAAAAGAAGGGGATAATGGCCTTCTTTTAGGAGAACAGTGGAATTTATTAGATATGATTGATTTTGTTTTGATGTCTTCGTCTAACGATGGAGCGAGTGCCTTAGCCTCAATGGTATCTTCTATCAAAGGAAAAGCCCCTGAAGACTTTATTCAAGAAATGAATAACAAAGCAAGAGAATTGGGGATGACCCAGTCTTTTTTTCTAAATGAATCTGGTTTGGATTTAAATGAAACTATGAGTGGAGCCTATGGTTCAGTTAAGGATACTGTAATTTTAATGGAAAATATTTTAAAAGATAATAAAAATTTATTAGAAGCCAGCACTCAAAAAGAACAAGAAATGACTTCAGATACCTTAACTCATAAAGCGGTAAACACAAATATAATAATTGATAAGTTACCAGGAGTGATTGCTTCAAAAACAGGCTACACAGATTTAGCAGGAGGAAATTTAATTATGGCCTTTGATATAGGAATTGGGCATAATATAATTATCTCTGTTTTAGGGTCAACAAAAGAGGAGAGATTCAGTGATTTGGAAAAATTATTTTGGGCAAGTGTAGAAGATCAATATCAAAATTATGAATTAGGTATTAAAAATTAAACAAGTCTGTTAATCATCAAAATCAAAAAACTTTTGACTTTCGACTTTAAAGACTTTAGACTAGTTACATTATGTTATTAGATGTAGTAAAAATATTTGTGCCATGGACAGTTTCTTTCTTTATTGGCTTAGCTATTGCTCCTGCCTTAACCCACTACTTATACAAGCACAAAATGTGGAAAAAGACTTCTGGTAAACAAAAAGGCTTAGGTGGTGGAGGAACTCCTATTTTCAACAAATTACATAAAGAAAAAGACACAGGAACTCCTAGAATGGGGGGTATTGTTATTTGGATGAGTGTTTTGATTACTATCTTTATATTTTGGTTAATTTCTTGGCTTTACCCAACAGATTTTACTCAAAAAATGGACTTTATGAGTCGAGGTCAAACTTGGTTGCCGTTATTTACTTTGATAGCTGGCTCTCTTGTCGGTTTATTTGATGACATTTTAGTTGTTTCAGGAAAGGGTAAATATATAGCAGGAGGATTATCTCTAAAAGCAAGAATTTTAATTGTCCTATGGATAGGATTAATCGGAGCTTTTTGGTTTTATTTTAAATTAGATGTAACCAGTGTACTTATTCCTTTTATTGGGGAATGGTACTTAGGATTATTCTTTATCCCATTTTTTATGTTGGTTATGTTAGCACTTTTTGCTAGTGGGGTAATAGATGGGATTGATGGTTTATCGGGAGGGGTAATGGGAACTATTTTTTCAGCTTATGCAGGGATAGCTTTTTTTCAAAATCAAATCGACTTGGCCGCTTTCTGTGCCGTTATAGTAGGAGGAATTTTGGCTTTCCTTTGGTTTAATATTCCACCTGCTCGGTTTTATATGTCAGAAACAGGTATCTTGGGATTAACTGTAACCTTAACAGTGGTGGCTTTCCTAACAGGACAGGTTTTAGTTTTGCCTATTATTGCATTCCCACTTTTTGCTACAGTTTTAGGAAACATTATCCAAGTTGCCTCTAAAAAAATCAGAGGTAAAAAAGTATTTTTAGTAGCCCCGATTCATCATCATTTTGAGGCTTTGGGATGGCCTAGTTATAAAGTAGTAATGCGTTATTGGGTAATCAGTATCATTTTCGCCATTATGGGAATGGTCATTGCTTTGATAGGTTAGCGAGTCGAAAGTCAAAAGTCCATAACCTGCCTGCCGGCAGGCAGGAGTCGAAAGTTAAAAAATTTTAATTTTTCGTCTTTGCGACCCAGCACTTTGTTATAATCATATAAATAAAATTTATTAAAAATAAATAATAATTGTAAGATAAAAAATAAGTAATTTTATTCAAAGTGCTGGGGAAGCAATCTAGAAAAAGTTTTGATAAAATTTCTATAATGAAAACTAATAAAAAAAATTTAAAAAAAATAAAGCCAATAATTTTTCAAGAAAAAGAGGTTCGAAGAATTTGGGATGAGAAAAAAGAGGAGTGGTATTTTTCTGTTATTGATATTGTTTCAATTCTTACTGAACAAATTGATTTTAAAAAAGCTAAAAGTTATTGGACAACTCTTAAAAAACGATTAAAAGATGAAGGAAGTCAGTTGGTCACAGATTGTGACCAACTGAAATTAAAATCTGCCGATGGGAAATTTTATTTAACAGATGTAGCAGACACAAGAACTATTTTTAGATTAGTTCAATCAATTCCTAGTAAAAAAGCAGAACCTTTTAAGTTATGGTTGGCTAAAGTTGGAAATGAAAGAATAAATGAAATTTATGATCCTGAAATAGCTATTAATCGAGCAATTAAAACATATCAAAGAAAAGGTTATGACGAAAAATGGATAAACCAAAGATTAAAATCAATTGAAATTAGAAAAGAATTAACTGATGAATGGAATAAACGAGGAGTAACCAAAGATGTGGAATACGCTATTTTAACTAATGAGATTTTAAAATCTTGGAGTGAGATGAATACTCAAGAATATAAGAAATTTAAGGGTTTAAAGAAAGATTCTTTGAAAGATAATATGACTAATTTAGAATTAGTTTTAAATATGTTAGCAGAAACTTCTACTACAGAAATTAGTAAGACAGAAAAACCACAAAATTTTAATGAAAATAAAAAAGTAGCTAAAAAAGGAGGAACTATAGCAAAAAAAGCAAAAATTGAGCTAGAAAAGAAGTTAAAAAGAAAGATATTAAAAGGTAAAAATTAATAAGTGAACAACCTGTGGAAAAAAGAAGATGTTATTGATTTGTTAGCTTGATATCTTTAAAAAAGATTTAAGAAAAAGAGATACAAAAATAAAAAACTTTGATATAATATTTATTATGGATAAAGAAACAAAAATAAGAAAAGAAGAAAGAGATAATTTCACTATTGTTTTGGAGGGTCTTCGTTCTGATTTCAAAATGTTTGGAGAGGGTCTTAGTGGTGTTAATGAGAGTCTAGGTAATAAAATAAATGAAGTTAATGAAAATCTAAGTAATAAAATAAATGTAGTTAATGAAAACCTAAGTAATAGATTAGATCATGTTGCGAAAAAAGTAGACATGAATTTTGAAGAGATTGGAAATATTAAAACAGAATTAAATGAAATAAATAATCATTTAGATACTATAGATGGTCGTCTTGATAATATTGAAAAAGAAGTAGTATCTATAAGAAAAGATTTTGATTTTGTGAAAAATGAATTAAATTTAAAAGTTGATATTGATTATATAAAAGGTATTGAAAAACGATTAGAAAAAGTTGAAAAGCATTTAGAATTAAAAACAGCATAACCTTACTGTCTTCGCGAGGAATAAGTATTTTTTTTAATTTTTTAAAAAATAAAAAATACTTCTGACGAAGCGAACTATAGTTATAAGTTTCAAAAAATAGGAAAAACCCATCGGGTCACTAGTGAGCTGATAGGTTTTTTAATCTTTATTGCAGTTTAAAGGTTTTTTGAACAAGTTATTCACATTTTATGCATTGGTAAAGACAGTCTAAAAAGTTTATAATATAAGCATTATAAGTAACAAAAACAAAAAATGGATACAACAATAAGTTTAAATAAAACTTCTTCTTTAAAGAAGATACCTTTTTTGATAGGGGTGGTTCTATCATTTCTTTTGCCAATTTTTATTATTCCAGCGAATACATATTCTTTTGTTTTAGGAAAAAATGTGATTTTATTTTCATCTGTAGCCTTGCTATTTTTGCTTTGGGTTATTGAAAGAATTAAAAGCAAGGATTTCTTTTTATCAAAAAATCTTTTGGTAATATCCGCTTACTTGGTGCCTATTTCTTATTTACTATCAGCACTTTTCTCTGGTTCAATAATGGCTGGGTTGATTGGTTATGGATTTGAAACTAGCACTTTTGTATTTATAGGTTCTCTATTTGTGCTTATGTTTCTTACAGCTAGAGCCTTCAACAATAAACAGAAAGTGTTATATTTATATACTGGATTAATTTTGTCTTCAGTGATAATGGCGATTGTTCATATCCTAAGATTATTCTTTGGTGCTGATTTTCTTTCTCTAGGTTTGTTTAATACAACTACCTCAAACTTAATTGGGTCATGGAATGAGTTTAGTTTATTCTTTGGTTTGATTGCCTTGATTTCACTTATCGCTAATGAATACTTGGGTAGAGATAAAATGACCAAAATATTAAGTTCAATATTGTTGGTAATTTCATTATTATTTGTTTGGTTAGTTAATTTCAATTTAGTTTGGATGTTTTTGATGTTAGCTTCTCTATTCTTGGTTATTTACAGTCTTTTCTTAAATAAAAGACAAGAGGACTCAGTGGATTACAGCAAACTGTATAAAACACCTGCACCATATGTTTTTGTTATAACTCTACTATTTGTATTCTTACAAGGAACAATAGGAGGAATCTTACCCTCTATGTTCGGAATTTCAAACTACGAGGTAAGACCTACTATTTCTAGTACATTTTCTATCGCTATATCTAGCTTAAAAACTGATCCTCTATTGGGGGTAGGCCCAACAAAATTTATTAATCAGTGGGTAGCTTATAAACCTCAAGGAGTAAATAATACAGAATTCTGGAATACTGATTTTAATACAGGAGCTGGATTTATTTTAACTTCATTAACTACAGTTGGTTTACTAGGATTTATCTCTTGGATGTTATTTATTATTTCTTTTATCTATTTAGGTTTCAGATTGTTGAAAAAATCTAGAAATAATCAGTTAGACCATTTTGTGGCTTTATCTCTGTTCCTATCAGCTGTATATTTAATCATGTTCTTAGTTTTCTATATTCCAGGGATAGTAATTTTAGGTTTAACTTTCTTGATTCTTGGGGTTCTATTATCTTTCTTGAAACAAGATAATTTAGTAAAAGTGAATAAAATTTCTTTACTACATTCAAAATCAAAGTCTATAGGGCTTGTTACTACAATGATAATATTCATAGGAGTAAATGGTTTTGGAGGATATTTGTTCACTCAAAAAGTATTGGCTTCTGTTCAATTTAACGAGGGAGTTCTAGCTATCAATGTTGATAACGATTTTAACAAAGGTTATGAAAAGATAGTTGGAGCAGTAAATAAATACCCTACTGATTTTTATTACAGAAATTTGACCGATTTGAACTTGATGCAATTACAAAATGTGTTCAATCAAAAAGATGTTTCAGAAGAAGATTTACAAAAACAATTCCAAGATGTATTTTCTGCTACTGTAGGGTCAGCTCAAAGAGCATTGCAGTTGGATATGAATAATTACCAAAACTGGGTGAACATAGCTAAAGTTTACGGAGCTGTTGTTCCGTTGAAATTAGAAAATTCATACGAGAGTGCCTTGCAGGCTTATTCAGAAGCCATTAGATTAAATCCTTCTAACCCTTTGTTAGTTTTGAATTTAGCTAATCTAGAAATTGCTAATGAAGACCTAGAAAAAGCTCGAGAATACATTGGAATTTCAATTCAAATGAAAAATAATTATTCAGATGCTTATTATTTGTTGTCTCAAATAGAATTAAACGCAGGAGATAAAGAAAAGGCAATTCAAGTGATTGAAGCTTTGGCAAATGTTTCTCCTAATGACCCACAGGTATTCCTACAATTAGGAGCTTTCAATTATGAAGAAAAGGATTATGAAAGAGCTCAAGCCTTTCTAGAAAGAGCTGTTATTTTGAATCCTTATTACTCAGATGCTAAATATTTACTAGCCTTAACATACGATGTTATGGGTGAAAAAGAAAAAGCCCTTGGTCAATTTAGTGACCTAAAAATCTTAAATCCTAATGATGAAAACATAGATGCTATTTTGAAAAATGTAGAAGAGGGAAGAGACCCATTCTATGGTTTTGAACAACAGGCATCTGCACCAGCGCCTGCACCTGCTGAGGATGTAACAACAGAAGAAGACAACACAGAAGTACCCGAAGAAGTAGTTGAAGAATAATCATTTTAATTTAAGAAAAGATGATAAAAAGAGTTTTCAATTTTTTAGATAAAGATATAAGCGGTCTGCATAGGGCCGCTTATGTTTTGGGTTTTTCAGCCCTTTTATCTCAATTATTAGCTCTGTTAAGGGACAGGATATTAGCCCATACATTTGGAGCTGGGGAAGTTCTCGATATCTATTATTCAGCTTTTAGAATTCCTGATTTTATTTTTATCACAGTAGCTTCGATTGTTTCTGTTTCTGTTCTAATTCCATTTCTATCACAGGAGAAGAGTGAAGAAAAAGCCAAGAACTTTATGAATGAAGTTTTTTCGGTTTTCTTTTTTCTGGTTTTAATAATATCTGCTATTACTTTTCTTTTAGTTCCTAAAATAATCCCTTTTGTTTTCCGAGGTTTTTCTGCTGATGTTTTAGAGCAAGTTATTCTCTTAACCAAGATAATGTTAATGTCTCCAATTCTCTTAGGTTTATCAAATTTCTTTACTTCTGTTATTCAAACTCAAAAAAAATTCTTTGTTTATGCTCTTAGTCCTTTGCTTTATAACATAGGTATAATTATCGGAATCTTGTGGTTTTACCCTTTGTGGGGTATTTCTGGGCTTGCCTTTGGGGTTGTAACAGGAGCTTTTCTGCATTTAGTTATTCAATTACCCTCTATTTACAAACTTGGTTTTATTCCTAAATTCACTTTCAAGATTCACATTAATAAAATAAAGGATTTAATGGCTTTATCTTTGCCTCGAACTCTCGCTGTTTCTGCTAGTTCTTTGGCTATCTTGGTTTTGATTTCTATTGCTACTTATATGCGACAAGGTTCCATTGCTATCTTTAACTTTTCTTATGCCTTGCAATCCGTTCCCTTAACTATTATTGGGGTTTCATATACTACTGCTGCTTTTCCTATGTTGTCTAAAATATCTAAGGAAAAGAGGGTTGAATTTATGGATCAAATTAGTATAACGGCTCGACATATTTTGTTCTGGACTATTCCAGCTCTAGTTTTATTTTTTATATTAAGAGCCCAAATAGTGCGAACTGTTTTAGGCTCAGGAGAATTCACTTGGGTAGATACTCGTTTAACCGCGGCTTGTTTAGCGATTTTTGCTTTGTCTATTCCGGCTCAATCCTTGATTTTGTTTTTTGTCAGGAGTTATTATGCCGCAGGAATAACCAAGAGACCTGTTTTGATAAATGTAATTTCTTCAGTTTTTATTATAATTTCAGTTTTTTTGTTCAAATGGATTTTCACAAGCTTACCCATTCTTTTAAATTTGTTTGGCTATCTATTAAAGATTCAAGACATTTCAGATATTCAAGTGATTATTTTACCTTTAAGCTTTACTATTGCTACTATTATAAATTTATTTTTGTTATTCTTTTTTATTCAAAAAGATTTTCAGTATTCATTAAAAGACTTATCACAAACTATTATTCAAATTTCTATTGCTTCAATTTTAATGGGAATAATCGCTTATTTCTCTTTGAAGATTTGGGATAATGTTTTTGATATCCAAACCCTAATCGGAGTTTTCCTACAAGGACTATTCTCTGGACTAACAGGCATAATTGTTTGGTTGATTACTCTAAAGTTTTTAGATAACGAAGAAATCAACACTATTATCTATGCAGTAAAAGACAGGGTAGGGAAATAAATTTTGCTTTTTTATTTCAAATTGATATAATCCGAGCTAATTGGCTCTATCGTCTAACGGTTATTGGAATTAAAAGCAAATTTCTTTGCTTTTAATCCGGTTCTGAGCGATAGCGAAGAAATGACCGATGTTTACGAGGTCATAGGATAAGCCTTCGTTGAAGGCGATGTCTTTGAAATAT
>Ga0180007_10002589_pt1 | contig 21318 bp, 17 predicted proteins | sample MM_PC_MetaG_FD_121122 | JGI IMG/M metagenome (GOLD analysis project Ga0180007, IMG submission 121122) | Groundwater microbial communities from the Aspo Hard Rock Laboratory (HRL) deep subsurface site, Sweden - MM_PC_MetaG | ecosystem: Environmental > Aquatic > Deep subsurface > Groundwater... | reverse complement strand
CGCTCAAGATCGATTAGATCGAGGTCCTTGCCGAGAGTGATGTGGTCTTTAGCTTTAAAATCAAATTTCGGCTCATCTCCCCAAGTTTCGATAACCTTATTGGCATCTTCGCCGCCAACGGGAGAATCGGCCGAGGGGATGTTTGGAACTAGGAGCATTAATTGCTGAAATTTATCATCCGTTTTTTTCTGTTTTTTCTCAAGTGCTTTGAGCTCGTCAGAAACCGACTTCATCTGGGAAATGGCAGTTTCTTTATCGGCTCCCTCAAGTTTAACGATTTCTTTATTAAATTCGTTTTGCTTTGAACGAAGTTCATCTATTTTTAAAATTAGTTCATTTCGCTCATCGGCAATTTTTAAAAGCTCATCAAGGTTAAGGTCGATTCCTTTACTCTTGATCGCCTCGGCCACTTTAGTCTTATTTGATTTTATGAAGTTTATATCAAGCATATTCCCCGCCTGTCATCCCGAGCCCATTCGACTCAATGATGCAATTATTTGTCATCTCGACTAAGCGAAGCGCATGGAGAGATCTCTGATCCTAATTAATCAAAATCGCTCAGGGCAGGCTGAATCGAGGGATCTGTTATTTTGTTCCAAGTTAACTGGTTTGATTATAAACTTAATACTGATCGTTTTCAATAACTGATCCACCAAAGACGAAAAGTTGAATAGCAAACAGAAAATATTTTTCATAACTATTCTACGATCGTAGAATAGTTATGGATTTATACCTGTTGGTTTTATGAGTAATCGAAAAGGGCTCAAGCGGAGAAGCTTGAGCCCTTTGTAGGAGAGATACTGGCACCAAAGCGCCAAATACCCCGCCTAGCCCCTTGGGCCACTTTCGTGGAGAACGGGAGTTCCCCACCTCCCTTCGCTTTCCTCGCGAAGGGAGATTCTGAACTCACTTACCCCCTCCCCCTCGCTCTTTGGCGCCCATAGCCTGAGCGCCATCGAGGAGTCGTCCATTTGAAGGCCGACACTCCTCACCTTGGGTGCGGACAGGCCGCACTCTTGAATGGCCTTCAGCGCCCTCTCATTCCATTCCTTCCAGAACGGGCGCTTCTCGGCGACTAAGGTCGCCGCCTCGCCGAGAGTGGTCGGGCGTACTGCCCACTCCCATTGGGTAGAATGTACCTCTACGGCGGGGGTAACTTCTACCCCCGTACCCTTGTCATTTACTCTGACAACAACGCCGGGGATCGTTCTCTCGATCTCCTCGGCGAACGCCTGGAAGGCGGTTTTTGTTTCTTTTTCCGCCTCCTCCTTGATTTGGTCCGCGGTCTTGAAAAACTTGACCGCACGCGGATTGAAGCCATCCGGCAGGATGACTCCTCCCCCATTGAGATTCTGCACATCCACGAAGACGATGATCGCCCTCGGGATGTCGCGGTGGGCCTGATCGGCCCTGCGCGACGAGGTGGAAATGACGGTGTAACCCGTCAAATCCACACCCTCGTACTCTCCAGTCCCCCTGATCGTCTCTGGGACACCGTCCCAGCCGATGTATGCCCCCTCGACCTTTCCTTTACGGCGATACGTGATTTTCATCAAAGACTCCTCTTGTCGGCGCACTGCCAACCTAATTATTCCGCTTTGGCCCGTATCGCTAACGCGAAGACGGAGCGGTGTTTGACATAGGCTGTGCGCCTCCCGAGGGTCCGGGACTGGAGTTGTCATTCACCAGCAAACTGAACTCAAACTTGTTGAATACAATTTGCTGGTGAATTATTAATTTGTCAATTTACCCAACTTGGGCGAGGACTTGCTCCCCTCCAAATCGTAACTTTGTACTATACCACAAAATCACTCAAAAGTCAAGCTCGGTACCCCGAACGAAGATCCTGCGATAATCTCTCGCAACAAGGCAAAGGGACTTCTCGACAACCTGCCTGCCGGCAGGCAGGGCTCGAAGAATAAAAAGAGGAAATCGAAAAAACGAGATTTTTGTCCCGTTTTTATAGATCCCGCATCACCTGCCCGAATGTATCGTTCAGGCGGGAGTGCGGGATGACAGGGAGAGTCAGTGCGGAATGACAATAAGGCAAAGGGACTTCTCGACAACCTGCCAGTAAGCAGGGCTCGAAGAATAAACAGAGGGAATCAAAAACAGGGCCGAAGCCCTGTTCCCTAGATCCTGAAACGAGTTCAGGATGACAGTTGTGTTAGTTCAGGATGACCCCAGTAGTACAGAATATTGACTACGGGGCAAGCATTAAATTTACGCTATCGAAACTATCTTAATTTCCATATCTCCACCAGGAGTTTTGGCGATAACCTTAGAACCAGCTTTTTGGCCGACCAAAGAAGAACCGATGGGGGAATCGGCCGATATTTTACCAGAGAGCGGATCGGCTTCGGCGGAACCGACAATCTCATATTCTAGCTTTTCGCCGTCCATTTGTACCTTTACTACAGATCCAAGCGATACCTCTCCTGCGTGCTTGGACTCTATGATCTCGGAGTATTTGAGCATGTGTTGGATTTCCTGAATCCTACCTTCTATAAACGATTGCTCATTTCTGGCATCTTCGTATTCGGCATTTTCGCTCAAGTCCCCATAATCCTTGGCTCTTTTGATTCGATCAATAACAGCAGGGCGCTTGCTCTTTTTCAAACCTTCAAGCTCGCTTTTGAGTTTCTCTACCCCTGATTTGGTTAACTTAATAACATTTTGTACCATAACAAGTACCTTTTAATTTAATTACCACTACAGTTTATGCAGTGGCGACGTGATAATTATACAAAAAACGAATTTAAAAATCAATACCTATTTAAAAAAATCAGTCCTGCTTGTTTTCGCTCCACCATCTAAGGACATCGCGCGCCACCGGAGCAGCGGTTTGATATCCCTCGCCGCCACCCTCGATTAAAACAGAAATTACAATTTCAGGACTATCGGATGGAGCAAAAGACGTAAACCACGCATGGGTTTTATCCTCTGTACCAAATTGAGCAGTTCCGGTTTTCGCCGAAACTTCAATGGGAAAATCATCGCCGAAAACCGTATAAGCCGAACCGCTTGCAACGGTTTGTCGCATACCATCGCGCACAATGCCTAAAGTACTGTCCGAAAACGCATTTTCCGAAATCATTTTTTTCTTAACGAGCGGATCGGCAACTTTCTTATCGCTAGATAGAACTTCCGAAACTACGTGAGGAGTGAAGAGTTTGCCGGAATTGGCGATTAACGCAGTCGCATTAGCTATTTGAAGCGGAGTCACTAAAAGATCACCCTGACCGATGGCCATATTGTAAGTATTGCCGATATACCAATTTTCCCCCGTTGTGCGCTTTTTCCACTCCGGTGTTGGCAAAAAACCATCCCCTTCTCCCGTTAAATCAATGCCTGTTTTTTTGCCAAATCCAAATTTTTCAAGACCCTTCTTCATTCCTTCGGGACCAAGTCCGTTTGAAATCGGTCCCCAGCCACCCCCGAGAGCGTAAAAGAAAATGTTGTTCGACTCGGCGATTGCCCGCCTTATATCCGTATAGCCGTGATCTTTCCAGTCAGGAAAAACCCATTGGCCGATTTCAATAAACGGCGGGGTCTCAAAAGCAGTGTCCTCGCTGACTATGCCATCGTTTAAGGCCGTTGAAGCAATAAAGGGTTTGATCGTTGAGCCGGTAGGATAGACTCCGGAGATAGCTCTATTTAAAAATGGTTTTGAAGGATTGTTAAAAATATCCTCGAGCTCATCCTGTGTTATCCCGCTTGAAATTTTGCTGTTGTCATAAAGCGGAAGGGAAACCATTGCCAAGATCCCGCCATCTCGCGGATCTAGAGCAACCAGTACTCCCTGCGTATTTAATTTATCGGTTTCTTCTTTTAGCCTTGTGTAAGCAAACCTTTGAAGATTTAAGTCGATTGATGTTTTGACGGTTTGGCCGATTTGGGGCTCTTCTTTTGATAAAAACCTAACCAGACGATTACCCGCATCAACTTCAGCTTTGTGGTTTCCCGGCACGCCCTGCAGGAGATCGTCGTAGATTTTTTCAATTCCGCTTTTGCCGGTAATTCCATTGATAGCGGCGATTAGTTTTGAAGACTGTTCCTCTTCGCTAACCCGACCGACATAGCCTAATTCGTGCGCAAGACTCGGTTCGTTATAAACACGCTTAAAAGTCGGGCTGATTTCGAATTCGCCATAAACCGGCAATTTGGACTTAACCAAGAGTGCTTCCTCGCGCCCCATTTGCTCCTTTAAAATCGTAAAACCGGATCCAGTCTGTTTTTCAATTGAGTCTTTTACTTCGTCTTTGGAAAGACCGATAATTGAAAGCAAAGACGGGTCTATTTTTTCAACTTCTGATACTTTCGAGATTCTGGTGATGAGCTGGTAGCTTGCTTCGTTGCTAACTAAAACCTCACCATTTTTATCGACAATTTTTCCGCGCGCCCCCGGAACAGGAATATTTTTGATTCGGTTTCCTTCAGCTAAACGCAAATTTACATAACCTTCCTTTACTTGCAAGTTAAAAAGCCTAAAACCTAAAAATACAAAAATGGCTGCCATCAAGAGAAGCGGCCAGAGTGTTTTTTGATCCGCTTCTTTTTTGATCGGCTCATCGGATTCATAAAAATTCCGCTCGTTCAAATCGTCAGAAGCTTTGCCAAGTGTTTTACTTGGATAGAATTTGCTTTTTGCCATACCTGCTTTTTAGTAAATAAGAAATAAAAATTATTATCATAAAAAATATAATGACGAGTAGATTATTTTTTAGAAAAACCGAGGGAAGAGCACGGTCATAGACCATATATAAAAACAGCAACTTAAAAGCCAAGATGAAAAATATCGAAACCATCTGGGTAAATCTGCTCGTGAAGTCAACTATTTTCCTGCCCAGAATCTTAATTAGCACTGCTTCGCCGATAAGAAAAATCACAGTAAAGACGCTGCCGTCTAAAAGCGCAATATCAAATATAAATCCTCCCAAAAAAGCAACAATAATCGCCTCTTCTAGAGACAAACTTAAGGACAAATAAAAAACTGCGAGGGGTAAAAAAATCGGACTTATTTTAGCAACCATTACAGACAAAGCGATATCAAATAAGCTCGCCAGAATAATAATGAGAATCTTTTTATAGTTCATGATTCAAAACGCTGACAAAGTCGATTAGATATGGGTTGATAGGGGACTTGACCCTAACCCTTTGGAATAGCTCTCCTTCGATTCCCAAGTTGAGTGCAACTCCTCCGATCAGAAGACCAGAGGGAAGTTCTCCCCCGAGACCGCTGGTCATCACTTTGTCCCCCGCTTCGATCTTGGAATTGATCGGAATATCAGTCACCGTCAAACCCTCAAGCCCTCCTTGCAAAAGTCCGCCTTCGGGATTTTTTTCCATCATAACCGGCACGAGCAATCCATGAGAAAAGATCAGCTCAACTTCGGACCGATTTTTTTCCACTTTGCCGACGCGTCCGACAAAATATCCGTTTGCAAGCACCGCACTACCCGATTTTACCGAGTCTTCCTCGCCTCGATTAATGATTATTTTTTGGCTTAGCCCGCCGGGAGTTCTGCTAACTACTTTCGCTATGATTACCTCACCGAGCGCTTCACTTTTATCAACTTCGCGCATTAGTTCGATGCACTGCCTAGAACTATTTTTTAATCTAGCAACTTTTGCGGTAAGCTCGCGATTATTATTTTCAAGCTCTTTATTTTTGCTATTAAGAGAACCGATGTCTTTTAAAAGCGAAATTGGACTCACTATTCTTTTGCCCGTTTCAACCAAAATATTTGAGGCAGGTAAAATAACCGATTTTGCAAAATATTCAAACGGCAAGGGCCAAATGTTGTAGAGAACAAAAATTAAAATCAACGCTCCGATAAGATAAAGATAAAGTTTCTTCATTTACCCCCACATCTATTATTAAAAAACCATTTATTTTTTCCAACTCGATATTGATATTCTTTTCTAAAGTTCATTTTTGATTTTCTTCGACTTAGGTGTGGGGGTGAATTAATCTAAGGCGCTTGAGAGCAGAACTGAACGCAAGTTTTCCAGATCCTCAATCACAACCCCGGTTCCCCTAACAACTGAAGTCAAAGGATCATCGGCGATGTGAACTTTCGTTTGGGTTTGCTCGGCAATTAACCGATCAAGCCCGCGAAGTAACGCGCCTCCTCCTGATAAAATTATACCGCGCTCCAAAATATCGGCTACAAGCTCGGGCGGAGCTTCTTCGATAGTCGCTTTAACGCTATTTACGATCGAGCGCACTGATTTTGAAATTGCTTTTTTGATTACCTCATCGTTTATGATAATTTCTTTGGGAAGTCCGCTGACAAGATCGCGCCCTCGCATCGGACAAGTTAAAACTTCCTCAAGCTCGATCGCCGAACCGATGTTAATTTTTAAATCCTCCGCAGTTCTCAGCCCGAGCGACAAATTGAAATTGTCCCTCGCGAAATCGACAATGTCCTCGTTCATTTCATCTCCGGCAATTCGCAATGATCGGCTGGTGACAATTCCGCCGAGGGAAATTACAGCCACTTCGGTCGTACCGCCGCCGATATCGACAATCATTGATCCGGTCGATTCCTGCACAGGCAACCTTGAGCCGATCGCGGCTGCCAGCGGCTCTTCGATCAAATAAACCTCGCGCGCTCCGGCAGAAAGGGCCGCTTCCTCGACTGCGCGGCGCTCAACTTCGGTGACTCCATACGGTACTCCAATCACAACGCGCGGTCGGGGAGATATGGAGAATTTTCGTTCGGTAGTTTTTGAAATAAAATACCTAAGCATTTGTTCGGTAATTTCAAAATCAGAAATTACCCCGTCAGCCAGAGGCCTGATCGCCACAATATAGGAAGGTGTGCGACCAACCATTTGTCTGGCTTCTTCGCCGATTGCCAACACTTGCTTGGTCCGTTGGTTGATCGCCACAACCGACGGCTCGTTGATAACAACGCCGCGATTTTTTACATAAACCAAAGAATTGGCCGTTCCAAGGTCGATCCCAACGTCATCTGAAAAAAATCCAAAGAGTTTGTCGAACATAACCCACCTTACAGCTAAAAAAATAACCCCTCGAGCTACAGAGCTGATTTTATCAAGCAAAAAGGATAAGTCAATTTTTTAAAAAAGAGGGGGACCGCCAAGTTGGCGGTCCCACAGTGCGGGTAAGACGTGTGGAGGGTGTCGGCTAAATCTGCCCGTGGCATTCCAGGGGTATCTCGAACGCCACAACCACCGGGGCTCCGTCCTTGGTGGTGGCGCAGAGCCCCTTCTCACCGATGTCCACCTCCTGCACATCGTGCAGGGTAACCTCCAGGGCTGTGCTCGCTGTCCCCGATTCGGGGGGCTCGCTGAGCCCCAGGCACAGACGGATATCGGGGCCTTGTTGCTCCTGGCTCAACACCTTGATTGCCAGCCTTCTGCTAATCATGCTCCCTGCCTCCTTGCAAGTATATATTGCACTATCAGTCATTGACTGACATTGCATTGTAGCTGATGAAGGCTGTGATGTCAATATCTTTTCTTTAATCTACTGCAATTTTTACCCCAACAGAGCAAACTATTACTTCTTGAGAGACTTTGCAGGCCGAGCGGGCCGGTTTTCGCTTAATAACGTAAGAGCGAGACCGAGATATAGCAAAATTTTCCGCTAGGAAAACTTATGCGGACTCGAACAAAGAAATACCTTACTTTGATCTACACACCAAACTTCTGAATGTTTTCCAAATGCTCCTGATAGGTTTTGGAAAAATGAATTTGCTTACTCTCGTCGTGGAAAAAATAGAAATAGTCAAAATCTTTCTCGGGTTGAAGCACCGCCTCAATACTTTTTATTCCCGGATTACAAATCGGCGCCGGAGATAAACCCTTCTGCACATAGCTGTTAAACTGACTGATCAAACTATTAATATCTTGCCTTGTTATCGGTTGCCAAAAATCAAAATCCAGATTTTTCTTTTTTAAATATGTCTGCGTATCAATCCCATAGCGCACTGTTGGATCCGCCTGAAGAAGCATGTTGTTTTCAACCCTGTTTTTGTAAACTGCCGCTATCTTCGACCGCTCTTTGTCTGTGATTGCTTCGCGTTCAACGATCGAAGCTATGATTAAATCTTCCTCCGACAATCTTAAATCTGATGTTCTAGCAATAAAATTATCCTTAAACATTTTGACGATCTTAGCTTCCTCAAGTCCATATGCAACTACATACGTATCAGGAAAAAGCGTTCCCTCTGTCCCAAGTGCTGAGGCGATAAACTTGTCAATATCAATCTTGCCAATTTCATTCAATTTTTTGGCAATTTGCAAAACCCGAAACCCCTCCGGAATAGTTATGGTAAATGCGTCGACATCGCCTGATTTGATTTTTTTTATAATTTCATTGGTACTCATTGCCGGTGAAATTTTGTAGTGACCCGCCTGCAAAGAGTCACCATTGGTGTATGCAGAAACCAAAAATGCCAGAGAGGATCTGATCAGTTTTTTCTTTCTAAGCGATTGGGCAATTTTATTTTTTGTCTCTCCTTTTTTGACTTCAAAATAAACAAAGTCCTCCCTATTTTGAGAGACAGGACGAGAAGCAAAATTCGCATAGCTCAAAAGAGCAAAGAATATTACCACTATTCCAATAAACGGATAAATAAAAAATTTATTTTGGTAAAAATACACACCTTTGCGCTTGGTCACCTTTACCTCTAAATTCTTATCGGACTTTGGAAATTTTTTGTCGTATCGCTCTACTTCTGTTTTCATTTTTTTGGCTTTACTCGGCTAATCCTAGATTATACGATTTACACAAAGTGTACAAACAATTACTATTTTTCACAGAATGATCTAGAAGTATAATTAGTTTGGCGTTCCACCCGCCAAACGCGACAGGCTCGAAGAATAATTTTATCATCTGCTTATTTCACTTCTCGACTCGAGTACTCACTCGAAGAATAATTTTATTGTTCGACTTTATGGAGAACCTCATTTACCATTTAAGTACTGCTCCAAAATTATTCGGGCGGACTGACTGTCGCGATCGCCTTTATACCAGTCCGCTTCGGTTGATGAAAATGCCTCATCCACAAACTCAATCTCTAAGCCCAGTTTTTCACCAATTACTTCGGATTCTTTTTTTATCCATCGACTTTGATCAGTTTCCTGACCATCTCTTAGCGGAAGACCGATTACGATTGCTTCAATCTTTTGCTCATCTATTATTTTTCTTAAATCAGCGAAAAATTGATCTTTATTTTGGTAGTCCAAACTCTCTATCGCTTCGGCCATAAACCCGTGCGAGACCGCCAGCCCCACTCTCTTGGTTCCAAGATCGATCCCGAGTAAACTTTTACTTTTCATACTTGGATTATACATTATTTTTCATTTTTAATTTTCGATTTTTAATTGATCGTGTTTGTTCTTTATTGATGGAATAGGTTTTCGTTCCACCCGAAAACCGCATTTCTAATTTTTCAATTAATAAATATCAAAATCAATAGAAAATAAAAAATGTTAAATAAAAAATCGAAAAAATAACACAGTTATTTTTTCGTGTATTCTATCTTTATATGAGTGCGGTTTTTTAGAATCGGTCCCACCGGCAAAGCAAAATTAGGAGAGAGATTTACATCGTTTATTTCCACTCCCTCAATTCCTTCAAGTCGTGACTTGATTGATTTAATCGGCTTCAATCTGAACGACGAGACCAGCTGATCAAGGTCGATTGCCGGCCCAAGATGGCTTCGCAATTCCCCTTTTATTTTCAATTTTCCAATATTGATTTGATTGTCTTCGAGGCGTGGAGTGATCGAATCAGAATCAGTAACAAGCAAACTTTTGCCCTCGGGCAAATCTTTTTCGGCAGCCTTAACAACAACCTCGTCAAAATCCTTCTTCAGGAAAGTGATCGTCGTGGTTTTGACTTTTGCAGAAGCTTTAAACTCGTTAGCGTCTTCGTTGACATTCTTAGTCGTTGTAAATTCGACAGTATCCGTCTTGATAGCATCCTCGACAAATAAAGTTTTCTTGTCTGTTTTAAGGTCGGTTTTGAATTTATCGATCGCTTTTTTCTCTAAAGCCTCTTTGGCCGCTGACACATCAGCTGAAGTTACGACTTTGACTTTTCTCGTCGTACCGCCTGAAGTACCTCCCGAAATTAAGATTTTGGACTTTCCGGAAATTACATAGGAAGTATTGGGAGAGAGGTTGCTTGAAGATCCCGGTTCTACGGCAGTAACAGTCACAGTGACTTCCCCTAAGACCTTTGAGGGCTCGTCATCAACGGTAAGGGTTGCCGTTGCCTTGGGAACAGTTACTTCCTTATTTGTCGTAAATTCCACGCCGCTTGTTGATCTAACGGTCGAGCCAGAAGAGATAACCTCGTTCACCCCTGCATCGTTTCTAAGCGTCAAAGTTCCGGTTGCCTTGTTGCCCACTTCTCTCTCACCGGAAGCAGAATAGGTACCATCTGTCGGAATTTCTTTGTCGAGCTGTACTCCGCCAATCACGCTACCTGTCAAATCGACTGCCGGATGATTTTTTTCAACTGTAATTGTGACATCTTTTGATATTTCCTCGGCCGGAATTTTTAAATTAATTTCAAGACGAGCATAGGCAAGCTCAGCAAAAACAAGCGCCAAGAAAACTAAAACAGACACGCCGACAATAATGATTGTTTTCTTTTTGGATTTTTTGCCTTTTGACGGCATTGCCGATCTTCCTTCGCGAGCTATCGGGCGAGCCGATTCGAGCTCCATCCTATTATCGGGTTTTTTATCAACGATTGGTTTATTGACAAAGCCTGCATTTTTTTGTGCAGCAGGCGCTTGCGGCGCTGGCTCTTTTTGATTTAGGTTGGCGTTCCGCCCGCCAACCGCTTCGATAGGCGCCGCTACCGGCTCTTTCTTTGTCTCCTCCATCACATCCTCCGTGTCTTTTTCATCATACCGATGAACCTCAAAACTCTTGGGTAAATCTTTATATTCTTCATCAACCTCTTTTGGGGGAGTTTTCTCTTTCCCGACGTTCTCAGTCGGGACCCCGACAGTACCCTCGTCGGGGCCTTCTTTCATTTCTTCCTGAATATCCGAAGAGTCGGTGATTTCGATCGGACCGGTATCCTCCGGTTCTTTTTGATTAATCGGCTGAATCGGACTTTGAGAGCGGACGTCCTTGTAAACCGGTAAATCGATCCTTGAAGCTAAATTTTGACCAACTTCATCGGAAGTAATGATGGCAATTTTTTTATCAAGTTGTTTGGCCTGCTTTTGAAGTAATTTTAAACTAACTAAAGATTGGACAATCGAGGAACCTTTGGGCGCAACTAACCCAACAGACTTGGCCTCAAGCCCCTTCAGTTTGTCAACAACTGATGTAATCTCCTCATCCGGTTCTAAATATAAAACCTCGTCCATTTAGCTCCTTAAGGTCATTATAATCTTTGAAAACAATCCGTCCACAACCTTCTCCTTGCCGACCATGTCAATTGCTAAATTTGCCAGAGCCATCGGGGTAACATCTGAAATGGTCTTGAGGTCTCCCGTTTCATCAACAACCGCAGTGACATTTTTGGGTTTTAAAAAACCAACGGAGGGGTTCTTGGCAAAAGCTACGTTTCGACCCCATTTTGCTCCAGTTAAAACCTTTTCTATATCGGGCAAGTTTGATCCTCCTCCGCAAAGCAAAATTTTTGAAGGCAAAAGTTCAAGATCGGAAAATTCTTCGAGCGTTAATTGCACGCCCGAGAGCCAAACTTCGCTGTCCTGTTTGATCGCCTTTTCCACAATTTTCATCTTTTCTTCCGATAATTTACCGGCGGTGTAATCCAGTTTGTCCTGTTCCGCTTCGAGGAACGGTTCGCCCAGAACTTGAGCAACTCTTTTTGTAAAAGCCCGGCCGCCGAGAGCAAACATTTTTGTGCCGACTAATCCGCCCTTTGAAACCACTGCAATATCGGTTGTGCCGCCACCGATATCAATAAAAATTCCCGAAAAATCGCTTTCCTGATCAGAGCCCATACAGCGCGCAACGGCAAAGGGCTCGGCGGCGATAGATAAAAGATCGAGGTCCAAACTTTCCGCCACCGTCTGAAGCGCCCCGAGATGAACGTTGGGCGCAAAGGCGTTAAATACACTAACTTCGATTTCTTTGCCCTGAAAACCCAAGGGGTTCGTGATGTGATAGCCGTCGATTTTAACGTCAACCACAGCCGAGTTAACCAGTTTAACATTAACCTCGCGGTGTCCCGTTTCATAAGCCAAAATACTTCTAGCTCTCTCGTAAGTTTGCTTTTGGATGCGATTAACGATTTCTGAAAGCTCATCCATGGTGATTTTTTTGTTTTGATCGGGACGGGTATATTTGACGTCAGTCGTAATTCCTTTGACAAGTTCTCCGGCAATTCCGATAATAACTTGCTCGGGCAATATCTTTGCCTGCGTTGCCGCTTGATCAAGCGCCGCTTCGCAATTTCTGATAACGCCATAAATATCGGTGACAACTCCGCCTTGGATATCAGCTAAACGTTGGCGCTGTTTGCCAACGCCCAAAACCTTCGCTTCGTCGCCCTCAACCTTAAAAATCAAAGTTTTTACAAACTCCGTTCCTATGTCAAGAGAGATGGCATGATTGGAGTAATCAGCCCCACCTTTAAAAATGTCCAGTATTCCCAAATTAAACCTCACAATCTAAATATATTGTTCGAGCTTGTCGCGTTTCGAGAGTGGAGCTCGAAACTAATCTGTTCCTTCTCGACTCGCTTCAGACAGCTCGCTCGAAGAATAACATCTATATTTTACCCCACCCTTGACTTTTTGTACAATTTATGGTATATTTTCAAGTCGGGTTTGTACTTCTCGCTGAAGCTTAAAAAGTTTTGCGAGGAGCGCAAGCTCCGAAAATAGGCTGAAAGGTGAAAAGCACGTGTTTGTTAAACACGCAAGCTAGACCCAACAGCGCGTTGTTTGAGGGAGGGCACGTGAAATCCGTGTGTTCCCAACCAAAAGAAGCCTCTATCACGGCATCCCGGTGGATCCCCAACGCGGCATCCCAAGGAACCACGACGAGGTAGCGGGTAACCCCGCTTCAAAGGGAGTGATTCATCACTCCCTTTTGACTTTTTCAAAAAAGATAGTAATATCTTGCCAGATGCAAAATCAAATCATTTTATCCACCGGCAGTTGCCACAAGTACGGATTATACCGATTTTTTGAGGTAGCCAAAAAAGCAGGATTTAAGCAGATAGAGCTGATAATTGACGATAATCTCGATACTCGCGACGCTACATATATTAAAAAACTCGAACGAAAGTTCGGCCTTAAAATTATTTCTGTCCACTCGGCAATGGAATTTGTTTACTCCTGGGGAGATTGGAAAAATCGACTCAAAAAGAGTATCGAGCTTGCCAAAGAGTTAAAGGCGAAATATTTAATTGTCCACAGCTGGGAATACTCCGACAGCGAGTTTGTTATGTGGCTGATAAAGAACCAAAGGAGTGTTTACAAAAGCGCTAAGCCCGTGAAGGTGGTTATAGAGAACGCCACCAAGCGAGATGATTTTACCTCGGGTAATTCAATCAATCCGAGCTATCACTTTGATGTGGTGGGACAATTTGATTCGATCAATTTCGATACTTCGCACTCGGCTACCGCCGAGATAGACATTTTGGAATATTTTGAAAAGATTAAAGACAAAGTGAATCATATTCATCTCTCTGATTCTGATTTCAGGCCCCATCCTAAAAAACCGAATAATATTGAAGATTGCCATTTGATTCCAGGAAGGGGCAAGCTTCCGCTAAAGAAATTTTTGAAAAAATTAAAGACCGAAAAATACTCTGGCCCTATCTCGATCGAACTTTGGTGCGAGCAGTACGCCAAAGACCCTGATAAAATCACCGAAGAACTGGTGATCAAAAACCTCAAAGCAGCCAAGAAGTTCGTAGAGACGAATTTCAAATAACGGGTTGACCTGCGGTTTTGTTTGTACTATACTGCACATTAGCACTCGCGGGAGGTTTGAAATCGTGGGAAAGACTCCGTGGCAGCAGAAGCCGATTTTGATTGCTGTGGTTGTAGTCATAGCCATACTCATAGCCGGCAACATCAGAAGTTGCTGGCCACTTCAGTGAAGGAAGGTTTGTGACATGGCGCGTCAGCTTTCGGAAAGGGAAAAGCGACGAAGGCGTGAAGCCAGAGCTGCTGCAGATTCTGGCAACGGATCATCGGCTGGAAGTGGTGGCTACGTGCCACCGCTCGAGCAGTTCGCTGCAAGCAAGCCCAAGTCAATGATTGTGCTTGTGACAATCATCATCATCTGCCTCGTCGTACTTACCCTCGTGATCTACCTCGCAGTTGCTGCCTCCAGCGCGAAGAGTGCCGTCGATGCGATCATCGACGGGCCGTCTGACTCGGCAGTCCCACCCCGCGAGTCCCCGCAGAGCTACTTCACTGCCCCGTCACCGACGGGGCAGTTCTTTTTTTTACTCCAAGTGCTATAGTGTAGCCAGATCGGACCGCACCCCAAGGAGGTGTTTGGCATGCGTACGTTGACAGTCGCCTTGTTCACTCTTTTCTGCCTAGCACCGCTTTGGGCGGAAGAGGAGATCCCGCTGTTTGAGGTTTACCTCGAGTACCTAAACCAAGGGGTCGTACGGGGGTCATTCACGAACCAGTTCTTCAGGTTCGAAATGGACCAAGACCTTGAAACAGAATTCACCGACTCAATCTTTTTCGGCTGGCTTGCTTACGGGCAGGACACTGATTCACCATATCAGCTCGCTATCAAGATCGAGCCACCGATGTGGGAATCGGAAGTCAGCCGAAATCTCGGCCACGATCCCATCAGGGGAGACAAGTATTACGGCGGATTTCAATATCTCACCGACTGGATCGACGTGAGATTATTTCCGCTCGCCATCTCTCCCCAGAAAGAGTCAAACCCAAGACCGCACCTAGAGCTTCGCCAATGGAGGGTAGCCCGTCTTCACAAGCGAATTGATCTGATCACCCGCGGAAGGGTCGATCTCGAGAGCTTTGACTTCGCCGCAGGCGCCGACCTCCGTCTCACCAACAACTTCAGCGGCAAAGTACTCTACGGTACCGACGGCTTCCAGTGGTCGATTAGCTTCAAAACTGTCATCAACCGCTAATCGGTCACTTCTCGACGGCCCCCAGGAGGGGGCCGTGTCTTTTTTAGAACTACTTCACATAAACCCAGAAACCTTTGCCGGCTGGTATCTTACTGGTAGTACCCAGAGAATTATTTGAGCAGTTAGCTGCTGTATCAACTGTTCCTAGAAGTTTAAAATAATTGCAGGATTCTGTTGCACGGTCGTTATCGATAATAAATATATTTTTGTCTAATTTGCCTGAAGCAATCCACTCGCTGGCAGTCTTGGCTTGATTATCTATCTGAAACTGAAGCTGAGATAAAGGTTTTTCATTAACCGACCAAAACATATTCCAGCCAGGAGTTACCTTGTATAGATTGACGACAGTGGGAGCACCAGGAATCGAGAGAGTTTTGGTGTCTTGTTTGTTATAGACATAGTAGCCGTAGAAGGCAGTGACGTCAAAAGAGTCAGGTCCAGGATGGAGAAGCCATTTGTTGTTTGCGCCATCAAATTTATAGAGATAAAGTCCTGCCGCTGAAAAAGTTTCTTTACTAATTGTTTTGGTATTGCCAAAGACAGAGAAACCCTTGGGGAAAGGGTGTCCATCCTCCTGGGTGACAGTAACAGAAGGAGTAGGGGTATTAGTAGTACTTATTTTTACAGAAACTGCATCGCTTTCTTCGCTGTAAGTACCGCTTGAGCTACTATAGTTTAGTGTTGCCTTTGTAGAAACCTTATTTGGATCAAAAATTGTATCAGCGCTAATACCAAAATATTTTAATCCACCGTATATCACAGCTCCGGCAATGACCACGAAGAGCAGGATACTGAATGCTAAATATGAAACTTTTTTTTGTTTTGTAATTACAGATTTCATCTACTTGACCTTGGCCTTATAAGTATAAAATAACGATTCCCCAGCTTTAACTTTTGGTACAGTCCATTGAACTTTGCCCGAGACAGCGTTTCCACTATTACTGGCTGAAACGAAATTTAACCTCTCGTCTATGGGAGCAGATAATTTCACGTCTGTTTTGTCGGTATTGGAATAATTGTGATACTCGAGCGTATAAGTAATAGTCTCTCCAGAAGAAGCACTGGTTCTGTCCGCCCTAATTTCCACAGAAGGCACATGATATTCTTGAAGCTGAACGGAGTCGGCTACATTCGCATCACCAGGAACTGCCTCGTCGTCGGTGATTTGAAGCTCGAGGTTGGATAAATTCACTGGTGCCTTGAAAATAAACTCCTCTTTAGTCCAAAGATTATTTTGGTAATTGCACGGTACTTTTTCTGCGCCAGAAACTTTATTGTAATTAGTAAAGTATTTTTGGCAATAATCAAACGGATAGATATATTGTGTTAATGTACCGTACGTAGCCACAATATTCAAAAATGTCATTTTTTCATATTGAGCGTCAATATCAGCTCCTGATGTTTTATTGACGAGCTTGGTTTTAACACCAGATTTTCCAAAATCTCCATTGATTTTTTTAGAATAAATTTCCAGTTTATACGACTTACCAGACACTAAATTGCTAACGGGCTGGCTGGCGATATTCGAAGATGAACCTCTTTGCATATACAATCTGCGACCATCGTAAGTTTTAACACCATTCGGTATTTCAGGCGCAGCAACTTGACTAAATTTCAAAAAATTATTGTTCTCATTGAGCAGGATTTTATTCTTGTCATAGACAGAATATTCAATCATTCCGCCTGTGCCCGCTTGGAGCTGCCAACTCGTGTCAGTTTCAAAGCTGGAATTAGAAATAAAATTATTATTTACACTTGTTCCATAAAGACGGTTATTTTTATCCTGATAGATATAGTGATCAAGAAGCTGCTTAAACACTGATTGTTCCTCGGGACCTCTGTTACAATGGAAAATCGCAATTCCATCAACTTCGCCGCTATTTATTTTTTGCTTATAAAAGTTAAGTTGATAGTCAAGAAGATGATAGTAATTAACGCTGCTGCTTAAGTCATAAGTCCAAAGAGTATCGGACTCGATCATACCGTTCGCACTCATTATTAAGTTGCGCTGATTAGAATTAAAATTGAACTTATTAAAAAATGCATTCCAAGCCGAGATAGCTTCATTCAAAAGTCTAGCATTCTCCTCCTGAGACAAACTGTCATCCAGATATAACTCCTTCATCCGATAATCGGTTGCTTTAAACAGATCAACGTAGACCTGGATTTTATCCCCTTCAATTATAGGATTGTTAGAAGTCCAAATATAAATAGAAACGTAGGGATATTTTTGCTTTACCTTATAGAACGCCTTGGCCATGGCTGAATATAAGTTGCCAAAGCCTTGTGCATCTGGTGCTGAATAAAGCTCATCATAATTCAAGCCATGCACCGAAGGAGTTCCGTCTGATTCTTTTTTGTCCAGATAGGTTGCACTTAGATAATCCACCATTTTGCTAGTACAACTCGAAACTTGATTAGCGGCAATATCCGTGCCAAGCACGCCAGATATTCCGCAAGCTCCAGCCAGTTCGGTACGACCGATGTGTTCAAGCAATAATTTACCTTTTTTGTGAAGGTCAGAGTTTGTAATCAATCCCACATCGGATAATAAATTACCCGTGCGCGTAACGATTGGATCATGGGGAACATGACCTAGAATATCTACACTATCAAGCAGGTTTTTCTGATCTATATTTCCGTTAATATATCCAGTTGTTGCATTCGCACTGCCCTGCGGATACCAAGCGCACATACTGGTCGGACGGTTCATCTTATGGCGACAAATAGCATCAGTAGTATTGGGCGCTTCGCAGGTGTCGTTTGTAAAATCAATCCCATCGTCACAGTCGGTATTTTTTTGACATAAAAAAACTGTATCCGCAGCTTGAACAACAGAATTTTTACTATTCGCGACCAATATAAAGACAAGCGCTAAAAGCGTAAATACTGTCAACACCGGGAACCATCTATAAACTCTCCTCAAGTTTTCCCTCCTTAAGTTACCATTATTCTAGCACGGCTTTTATCCTGCGTATACCAGAACTAGAGGACTCCTCCTTGGTAATGCAAAAATGCCCTAATTCTGAAGTATTTTGAACGTGCGGGCCGCCACAGATTTCGCGCGAGAATGGCTCGGCTGGATCGCCAACGGTAAATATCTTGACAGTATCGCCCCCAAAGGGGGCCCCTTCGGGGCCGTATTTATCCCAAAAAACACCCGTCGCTCCTGATTTTTTAGCCTCATCGATAGATAACTCCTGCATTACTACCGGGAGAGCCTCTTCAATTTTCAAATTAACTAAATCTTCAACTTTTTTAATTTGTTCGTCGGTTAATTTCTGCGAATAATTAAAATCAAACCTCAATCGCTCTTCGGTAATATTTGATCCTTTTTGTTCGATGTGCTCCCCTAGTTCATGACGGAGCGCCGCCAAAAGCAAGTGCGCGGTAGTATGAAGTCGCGTCGTTTCGATCTTGTTGTCCGCAAGTCCGCCTTTAAACATTCCGCTTGATGCGGTACGGGACTTTTGCTGGTGCTCAGCGAATAACTTTTCAAAATCCTCCCTAATTTCTCCTTGGTTTTCGATTTTTAAATTAAGATTTTTTGCTTCCTCGATCGCTACTTCATATGGAAGACCATAAGTCTGCATAAGATTAAAAAGCAAGTGTCCCCCAACCCTAGGAGCAACACTTAAAAGCTTCAAACCATCATCTAATGTTTTTCTGAATTTAGATTCTTCTTTATCCAATACTTTTAAGATGTCATCTCGAGCTATGTCGAGAGATCCCTCCACTTTGGTCGGGATGACGGAGGGGGAAGTCGGGATGACAGCTGCAATTTTTCCACAAAAATTCTCGTTAATTTTTAGATTTCTGGCTTTTACAACCGCCCTGCGAATTAATCTTCTTAAAATATACCCCTGACCTTTATTGGATGGTTCGACTCCGTCGGCAATCATAAATACGGCCGATTTAATATGATCTGCCACAATACGGAATGTCCGCACATCATTCCGTGTCTGTGTTCCTGTCATCCCGAACTCGTTTCGGGATCTAGATTCTGAACCAAGTTCAGAATGACAATGGGAAGAATATTTCTTCCCAGAAAGTTCTTCGAGTTTTTTAATAATCGGCTCAAACAAATCCGTCTGATAAACATCGCTTTTCTCTTGCATCACCGCCACAATTCTTTCAAAACCCATGCCTGTGTCAACGCCCTTGAACTCGGACGGTTCATATTTGTCGCCCTTCAAAACATATTCGTTGAAAACCAAATTCCAAACTTCGACATCATCTACATAGAACTCAATCGTCGGTCCGCCGGGCGAACCCTCTGTCCCCAGCGACCAAAAATTCTCACCAAATCCCTGCGGTCTTATTTCCTCAAGGCCCTCGATTTTCTTTAAAATATCAAGTGATTCAACGTCTTCACTAACCCCCTCTTCGCCTTCAAAATAAGTCGCAAAAATTCGCTTGGGGTCAATTTCTAATTCTTCGATCAAAAATTCCCACGCCCACTCGATCGCCTCCTGCTTGAAGTATGGAGTTTGCTTGCCTTCACTGACAGCTGACTGCTGATCGCTGACTGCTGTTTCGTACCCGAAAGAAAAGTTCCCGAGCATTTCAAAAAATGTCAGATGTGTTTCATCGCCTACCTCATCAATATCGCCGGTTCTTACGCATTTTTGACAAGTAGTAATTCGCGACGATGGCGCTTCGTCGGGGAACTTATAGAACCGTTTGAATTGTTGCATGCCCGCAGTTGTAAATAAAACCGTCGGGTCATTTTCGGGCAATAACGAAGAAGAAGGCAATCGTTTGTGCCCCTTTTCTTCAAAAAACTTTAAAAAAGCCTCTCGTATGCTATCGCTTGATAAATCTTGCAAAGACATCTTTGATAAAACCTTTCCAGAAATCCTTTGTCTTATCTTCTGGCTTCTTAACGTCCAAACTCACAAGAACTGGGGGGAGCTTATTAGTCATCGGATCAGGCAATACAAATTCGCTTTTTGACGGAGTAAATCGGTCGGCATATATTGAAGCATAAACCTCTCGGGCAGCTAAAATTTTCGGTGAATAAAGACGCGTTTCGGTAACTAAAACCGACGTGTCGCGAGCGGCCAAGTAACGCTGCGCAGCGCCATCGCCACCGTTATAAGCAATAAGTGAGGTCGTCACATCACCATTATAGGTCCCAAGCAGCCCCGCCAGATGCGCCGCACCGATACAGATGTTGGATTCAGGATCAAAATAATCAGTAAATCTACCCTCAAAAACCCGATCGTTGACTCCTTGAGCCGTACGAGGCATTAGTTGCGTCAAACCCATTGCACCAGCACGAGAAACTGCCCTCGAGTTATATCCCGATTCTTTCAAGATAAGCGCAGCGAGTAAGGGCTTATCCAACCCAAACAAATCGGCGCATTTATTGATCTCATCGACATATTCGAGCGGGTAAATATCATCGGCGAAAATAGTCGGGAAAAACTGATACACAGCCACGCCAAATACGCCTATAACTAGCACAATCGACACAATTGATTGAATTTTCTTTCTCATTGATTAAATTCTATCCGGTTTGCAGGCGGAATGCAAACCTCATCCATATAAACCTGAATATATCGAATTGAATAAATCAACAAAAAAATGTAGAATGACCAACTACATACATTTTAGTAAAAAATACTGCATAAACTTAATCCTATTGTTCGACTTTATGGCGCTTCGGGAGTGGAGCCCGAAGCTATTTCTCAATGCCTTCTCGACTCTCCTTCGACAAACTCAGGATCGCTCGAAGAATAATGCGGAGTTAATTTTGGCAAACTGTGTATGTTGTTTTCGGACGCAACAAAAACCTAATCATTAATCATAAAAATGAAGCAAAGAACACAGTCTCAAAATTTACGCCTTAAAGGCGGGCTTAGAAAAATCAAGTCCGCATCTCGAAACGAGATTTATATTGTTTTAGATAACATCAAATCGATGGAGAATGTCGGGGCAATTTTCAGAACCGCTGATGCTATAAAAGCTAAAAAGATTTTTTTATGCGGAATTACCGCCACGCCCCCAAGGCGCAAGATTTTTAAGGTTTCGATGGGTGCAGTCGAGTGGGTCGATTGGGAGTATGTTTCAAAGGCAAATGTTAAAGTTAAAATGTTAAAAGAACAAGGGGTACAAATAATAGCGCTGGAGCAGACAGATAAATCAGTAGATTTTAGAAAAACAAAATACAAAAGGCCAATTGCAATCGTCCTCGGACACGAAAAAAACGG